>Ga0105047_10000067_pt1 | contig 133100 bp, 84 predicted proteins | sample MAT04_FD_78384 | JGI IMG/M metagenome (GOLD analysis project Ga0105047, IMG submission 78384) | Freshwater microbial communities from Lake Fryxell liftoff mats and glacier meltwater in Antarctica - MAT-04 (megahit assembly) | ecosystem: Environmental > Aquatic > Freshwater > Ice > Liftoff...
GATCGTCGTGGGAGTCGTACGAATCCTGCTCTGCCACAATTCCAATGTCGGTCTTCAGGAATCGAGGATCCGCCTGAAAATGAGTCGAATCCGTTTCCATGTCCGGCTTTTGAATCAGCGTGGTCTCGCCGCCAAGGCTCGACGTGTTGACGGATCTCGCGTCGCGTGAATGCCCCAGCGAATCAAACAGGCGTTTGACGATGTCCGTGAATTCCGGATACTTGGTGAGGTATTCATCACACTGCGGCTGTTTGCCGTTAGCAATCCGGGCACGTACTTCGATTGCGATCAGCCAGGTTGCGGCTTGGTGAAGGTCGCTTGCATCGCAGCGATTCAAGCAGGATCGCAGTTCAGGTTTCTTTCCGTCGCGTAGCTGCTGCTGAAACTCGCGACAGATCCGATGCACATTCCCGGCCTGCGGATTGTTCGGCGCATTTTCCGGCGACCTGTCAGTCATCGTCGGAATCCTCATCGTTTGCACGTGCCGGTGCAAACAGACTTTTCGCCCCGAAGATGACCACTGGCACACCGACGAAGGAAAGCAGGCCCCTTGTAACGTAGAACGTGGCTCCCGGAGGCTGCGCAGCGTTTTTCCATTGGTCATACGAAAAGAACGCGCCCAAACCCATCAGGGCCAGCCCACAGATCATGAAGACCGCTCCGGCCCATCTCGGCGTAGGCGGCGTGTAGCGGTATCTGCATTTCTTGCAAATGCGATCCGGAGCAAACGAAACAAACGCCTCCGCCGCGGTCTTCGTGTATTTGTCACTTCCACATTTTGGACACGTCTTGCTGATCGGATAATTCCCCATCGCTTCGCCTTTCAAAGAACGAAACCATCGCAAACGTTCTGTCTTAATGTAAGCCCGACCTGTCCTCAGGTCGGGAACCCTCAACCTCGCGATTTGAAAGAATTCAGGAATGGTCCTGAATTTCAATCCGTTCTTGAGCGGCTTTTCTCATCGTTCGTTGTTTAACTTTCTGACCGTAGATCGTGTTGAATTCGTTTCTTCTTCTTACTCTTGATGTCGGACTTCAAAGTCACTTTGGCCGGCTGGCAATTTTGATTCCCTGAGCTGATAAGAGCGATTCCAAACAGCGATCCGATGACGGAGTAATATGTGATCGCGGCCAGGTCTCCGGCAAACTTTGTGACGGCATCGGGAGTCGGTATTCCCGGCACGGCAACGCTGAGTATGAACGGCAATACATAGAGCATCGGAAGCAGCAGCAATGAGTATGACGCGATGCGTGGAAATCTTCGTCCCAACACATAAATCAATGAGCCGAAGATCAGGACCGATAACACGCCCGCGATGGCAAGAAACCAGATCGGCGTGACAGGGTCGCGCCGTGGACCACGATCGTAGCCATATGGATCAAGCGACAATTCTGACTGACTGGCAAAAAACAGAATTACAAAGACTCGGCCCACCATAAAGCCACCGATTGCGTGGGCCAACAGGATCAGGATGCCGGCAACTCGCTTCGCTGTGTTCATAGAAAACCTCGGGTGATTGTAGGTAGGAAATATCCCAGGCAAACGATCAGGAACGCCGTGAATCAGGGCCCGCTTGAATCGCGTCACGGAATTGATAAGCATCGTCGATTTGAGGAAGGACGAGTTCATCTCCGTTTCTCAAATGAATATGCAATTCAGGGGCGTAAAACACCTGGCCTCCCTGTCGAACGTTTTGTTGATGGCGTTTGAGCTGCACTTCGACACTGCGCAGTGAGTTCCACGAATAACGTTTACGCCCGACCAGATATCGAAGCCAAAGTCCGTCCTGATCGACTCGAAATTCAATCCATGTCGAGAGCAATGCCCAAACGGCCCCAACGCACAACGCTGGGCCGAGATACCGCATCAGTATTGTTCCGCCGCGAATACGTCGCTCAACCCGCGTCGCATCGGCTTTTTCTTCCGGCACTGAACTTGTCCAGGCAACAGTGCTGGCGCAAGCCATCAGGAGCAGAAACATGGATTGAACGAAAACAAGACGTCCCCGGCGGTAAACCAACGGCAGAGTACTTGATTCGATGTTTTCAGTTGACAGTGGAGAAGTTGTTGACGCATTGGCCAGGAGTAGAGTTTCAAGATCTGTTTCTTCCTGAAGTCTTGCGATCAACGCATCAAAGTTGTCGCAGTGCGTGGGGATGTTCAGAGTGCGCTCAGGCGACGCGCCGTGCAGAACAAGATTCCCTTTTCGATCTTGCAGGACGACACTGGTGATGTCTTCCCAGCGAAGTTTGCGGATGAGTTTTTTTCGATGTATCCAGCAGACGCCATTCGTCCAGACTTCGAACATTTGGGAACGCCGCACCGCCACCACGCCGCAGTACCAGCCCGCCAGACCGAAAACAGTGCAGACAGTCGCTCCAAAGACGTAGTTCCCTACCCCGAATCCTCGCGGCAATCGACCGGGAACAATCCCCGAATGGACCAATCCCAGTCCCAGCATTACAACTAGGAACAGAACGCCAATCAGGGAAAAGAAGACGGCTCCGCACCACAGGCCGGTATTTGAGTAAGTCACCGTAAATTCATATGTCTCAGGATTATCGTCCTGCGGCAAATTTGTGTCGTCATCTGATGTTTGGAGTGAATGTCGCAACGCCTTAGTTCCCGTTTCTCAAACAAGTGTCCGATCACCATAAATAACCGGTTTTCAAAACAACGCAACACACTTTTTCGCCGATTTCTGTGAGTTTTGGAAACGCGAGCGGAAATAGCGGAGTTCCAGCGATGAGAAAGCGTTTACGCCACGATGCGATTTGGCGATTTTCTGTAGGTCCAGCCTGGAGTGCTGGACTTTGTCATCCATGCATTTGACAGGACGATTTGGGTCAGGACGATTTAAATCATATCTGGCGCGTTTCATCGTCCTGTCCACCATCGTCCTGTCATTACCAGCGAGCCGAGACGTCAGTGCCCTGATTGTGATGGCTGCCAATAAAGTTGGTTACGCTTGCCGGGCGGGATTTTTCAACACAGCCGCAAGGCGAAGCGTGAGCGGGATGTCACAGGGCGAAACAAAAAGCGTCGCCGTGATCTCCGGCGACCTGATTTTGAAATGGAAACACGTTTGGTCGCAGGTCGCAGCGGGGCTGCGAAGTCCTTTCCGGCAGAAAGGACCTACCTGAATGCGTACCAACCACTCGCACTCCTCGGTGAGTCCACGGAATCCAGATGACACCCGCCTCGCTGCTGGATAGACTCTGATCACACTATGCACACACCAATCCCTGATTTTTGGCAACTTCCAGCGTCGCTGCGAACGCGAATCGAAGCCGAACTGAACGAAGCCGAAAAGATCACATGGATCGGCAGGCCAATCCCGCGACGATTCGTATTGGAAAACATCCGCATCGTGCTGTTAGGCATCCCATGCACCGCGTACGCTCTCTTCTGGATGGCTGGCGCACCGAACTTCGATGACGGTTTTGGTGTGTTTCCACTGTTCGGCATCCCGTTCGTCCTGATTGGGTTTGGAATGCTCAGCACACCGTTTTGGATGATACGCAAAGCGAAGAAAACCGCGTATGTCCTGACAACAACCCGTGCGATCATATTCACGGGCGATTTTTCAAAACAAACTCGTTCCTTCGGCCCCGATCGTCTCACGGATCTGCGGCGCAAACAAAGATCCGATGGCTCTGGCGACCTGATCTTTGAGACAGAACACTCCTTCAATAGAGAAGGTGATCGCCATTCGACGGATCATGGTTTTCTGGCCATCTCGGACGTCAAAGCTGTCGAGAATTTGGTTCGTCAACTGGTTGACGCGACCTCGGAGAAAGAGGCATAACGAATAATGGATCCGGACCGGTGTCAGGCACTTGGTCTGGCAAGGCACATAGTCTTGCACTGGGCCTCGTGCTGAAGTCATTCAGTTAACGTTCTGCTGGCCCGCTTCAAGCGATGTCGCAGGCGGCTGAATCAGGTTGGGATAAGTCCCCATATCAATTGTGAATTTCAACGAATCTGCAGACGGGGATGTTTCCGGTGCCGATGGCAGCGGCGGGTAATCCCAATCCAGATCCATCGACACGAGCTGTTTCCGAATCGCCTGCAGATCGAAGATGTGCAGTGCACCGGTTTCGGCTCCGAGTGTAATCAAGCGATTTCCGTCGAGTGTAAACAGTAGTGGCAGCAACTGTGTCATCTCCGGTGCTGTCAGAACAGCCACTTCACGCCCAGTTTCCGGTATCAGCAACCGCACTATGCTGCGATCGTCAGAAAGAGCGACCAACTGACTATCAGCAGAAAAGCACACGTGAGAACGAAACTGGCTGATGATACGGGATTCAGACCATTCGCCCACGCGCCAGATTCTTGTCACACCACCATTTGTGATGAGCCATTGTCCGTCCGGACTGAGAAACACATTTCCAGGAGGAATCGAAAGACTCGCAATCCTGTGACGTGCGTCAAGATCCCAGACAACAGCGCCCGTATCCGGATCGCTATGACTTCCCGTGATACCAATTTTTCCATCCGGAGTGACCGCACAGTAGCGTACATCCCAATGGCCAGGGAGCAATGCCTCGTGTTTTCGCGTTTGTTGATTCCACAAGACAGCATGATCCCAACCTGGCACCAAAACCGTTGAGCCATCAGCACTGCTGGCCCAATGATTCTCCTCATGAAGATCCAGCAATCGTGCGGGAGTCCCAATACTCGCAGTTCCCGCAGCGTCGCCGATTTTCAAAGGCCATTCAATCAGCCCGGACTGACCGTAGGTCCACAACGATTCCGTATCGCCCGAGCTGATGAATCGAAACGGACCGTTACCCGAAATCGGTAACTGGCAGACCACTTCGTCTCTGATCAAATCAATCAGGCAAACCCCTTCCGGAACTCGAATTGCCATCAGGTTGCCAGACTTATTCAGACATGGATTAGAGTGACCCGCGCTGAAGTTTGAAACCAATCCATGATGGGACGGAATGGTTTGGAACTCCAGACCAGAGTCGTAGTTGAAAAACCGCACTTCCGTGCTCGCGCAGTCAGCAGCCAGATGGGTTCCGGTGTCATCGAATTGCAATTTGGCACCGCTCCCCAGAACCGACAATAACTGTTGCCCCGACCGGGTATCCCACATGCGAATTGTCTGGTGCCAGTTGTTGCTGACGAGCCGATCGCCATCCGGTGAAAAGCGGACAATGATTCCAGCATCTCGATGCCCAACGATCGGATCGACTGTCAATTCGGTCGTCGTCGAATCCCAGATACCGATCCTCATATTTCTTGTGCCCATGGCAAATTTTCTGCCCGATGGATGCCAGCTCGGCCACCCTTCCAGTCCCTCATTCACTTGCCTTTCGCTCAGAATCGCGCCGCTTTCCAGATCGACCACCTTCCAGTGATTTCGATCGGCGACGACCAGTTGGGGAAATCGAGGATTCCAGGCGACTTCTGGGCTCTGCAAGCTGGTTTCGATCGATTGGAGTTCCGCAAAACCGTTGCAGTCCAGAATTCGAATTTGTCCGTTTGCCGAGGCAACAGCAATACGCTGACTGTCCTGCCTAAATTCAAAGTTGATTGCTTCTGCTCCGAGATCAATCATTGGTTTTCCATCAGCCACGCTCCAGATGTGAAGTCGCTGCGTGCCGTCAATGATTTTCGGATAGACCAGGAATTTGGAGTCGGGACTAAATGTCTGAGAGTGATAGTCAAAGCTGGAATTGACAAATTCAATTCGCATTCGTTCGATGCCGGTTGCCAGTTCACGCACCACGAACTGGCGTGAATGCACATCATCAAACCCCAGCATCGTCAGACGGTTGTCCAGAACAAACTGACCCACACGACTGGAGTGCGTAAATCGTTGATCGACTTCCAGGTCCGGCAGGCACAATGCGGCAGTGGCCGCCGTCCGCAATTCGTCAAGTGAATGGGTTTTGGGGACAGGCAACTGCAGGGCTTTTTCAACAGCTCGAAGTGCACCAAACCTCTGGCCTGACTGCCGACTGCGGTGCCGTGCATGAGCCTCGTTTCGATAAGAAATCCACAGCTTTTCCTGTGTTTCGACGTTGGATGTCCGAGCTGCAAGTTCGGCGGCGGCGGTCTTCGTCAGTTCCGACTGAAGTTGATCGGCTTTGATGCCGAGGAGTGTCGCCGTTCCGATGATCATCAGTAGAATCAAACACGCGGCAGTGGCGGCAATCCAATGCCGTCGATACCAACGATGCAACTTCCTCAGCCTGCCGACCGGCCAAGCCAGAATGGGATCGTCGTTAAGAAACCGCCGCAATTCGTCGGCCACTTCTCGTGCGGCCGTGTATCGCATTGACGGTGATTTTTCCAAACACTTCAGGCAGATCGTTTCCAGGTCTTTCGGGACAGAAGGGTTCAGCAGGCACGGTGCCAGCGGCAGTTGATCGACGACAAGTCGAAGCGTTTCGACGGATGTCTGGGCCTGGAACGGGGGCCGCCCGGTCAGACACGCATAGAGAACTGCCCCCAGCGAATAGATATCTGCCGATGCTCCGATCTCATGCACTTTTCCCATTGCCTGCTCCGGCGGCATGTAGGATGGTGTTCCCAGGATCTGTCCTGTAGTGGTCAATTCGCTGTCGATGCTGATTTGCTTCGCGAGCCCAAAGTCACTGACACGAGGCTGCCCGGTCCTGTCGATCAGGATATTACCAGGTTTGATATCGCGATGAATGACTCCCTTGCTGTGAGCATACGCGACCGCTTCAGCGACGCGCTGCATCAGGGAAGCGGCCTCGCGAATCGCCAGCGGTCCGTCGTTCAGTTTCGCCGACAGCGTCTGTCCATCGACCAGTGCCATCGTGAAGAAGTGCAGCCCCTCATGCTCACTGACTTCGAAGACAGGAACAATACCCGGATGGTCCAACTGGGCTGCGGCCTGAGCCTCCGAGCGGAGGCGCTGAATCTCCATCTCGCTGGAGAATCTTCCGGCACGAATCATCTTCAGGGCGACCTGGCGATTCAGACGGATTTGTCTTGCGCGATAGACGACGCCCATTCCGCCGCTGCCAATTTCTTCCAGCAGTTCATAGTCGCAGAACGTGACAATACCGCTGTTTGATGTCACACCGAACGCTTGACGCTGCACTTTGAATTCGTAGGGATCAGAGGCCGGATATTGTTGTTGTGTTTCCGCCAACGGTGGATTCGGTGTCAGATCCAGGTGATGTCGCTCGGTCGGGCTTGCGTCATCGTCGGGCTCTGCGGAATAAAATGCAGCATCAAGAGCCTCTCGCAACAAGCAGGCCGGACACAGGCCATCCGGAGCATTCACCGGAAGCACAGCGTCGCAATCAGGGCAGGTGGCACTTACTGTTTTCACGATATTGCTCATCAATTTTGCGCTTTGAAAGTGGTAGTCAGGCACCTCAGAATTACCGGGATTTCCCGGTTCGCAACGCAAAATCTTCGAGAGAGTCGCTATTTTTGTGATGAATCCCGCTGCTGGCTCACACTGCTGGCTCCCGTAGTAGGCTCTTCACCCTATTTTACGGATACCGCCAGGAACAAATGTCGGATCTCGTCGTCCACGTCCTGACTGGATGCGACAGTCCTTGCAATTTCTTCACGCAGAAGTTCGCGGTATCGAACGCGGAGTCGACTCACGGCCATCCGAGCAGCAGGCTCATTCATGCCGACTTGTTCGCAGACTGCCTGATATCCGCCTTGTGGTCCTTCACCCGTCAGAAATCGTTTCAGTACGTCAAAGACTTCTGATTTGCCTGCGTGTGCCTGCTCGGTTCGAAGTCGTTCCATCGTCAGATTCAACAGAGCGATCGCCCATTCGCGTTCAAACAGTTGGTCTGCGGTCATATTCTCGTCATCGGCCTGCATGGAATTCTGGCTGGAAAAGTCGAGCGGAAACGTCTGAACTTTTCCGCCACGCTTTTCCGCACGGCCTTCCCGAAACTCATTGGCCAGATGCCACTCGAACGCCTGAACAAGGAACGTCCGAAATCTCCCGCGAGCGGGATCTGCCAGTTTTAATAACTTGCCGGCGAGAAATCGTTCAAAAAAAGACTGAGTCAAATCCTGCGCCAGATGAACATCCTTCACTTTCCGACGCACGTTAAAGATGCAATGCTGGCCAGTAGACAGAACACAGACTCTGCAGCGAAGTCCGTTGCGATGCATGTCTCGAATCGCCGGCGGCAAGTACTTCGCTCCACGGTGTGGAATCAAACAGGCTTCCTGCTTGATGATCAAAGGCAACCGGATCAGTGTTTTCTCCCGGAACGGATGCGGACATTATCGAATCCAAAAATCCAGATGCAGCACGGAATATCTTTCTGGTATCGATTAACCGCTCTTAATCTGCACCATGAGACTATCAACAAATTGGACCGTGGTACTAGGCAACGTGTGAACGCGTCACACCCAGGAATCGCTTGATGTAGCGAAATTCGAAGATTAACTGAAATTCCGTCCACACACAATTCGCCGCGTCGGTCGCCACGCCTCGAAAATCATGTCCTGTGAGGGAACTCCCATACTTTCGGCCTACATTTTCGTGTGCAATGCAGCCTGGGTCAGGCCTGCCGGGCTGGGACTTTCACCGCAAGTCCGGGCATGGCAAAAACCCATCAAACGCAGTTCGGTGTATAGATAACGGGAATCGGTCGTGCGGTCCTTTCCCGGCAGCCATTTGCCCTTAGAATCCGCGCGGCGGGGCATTCGTAGTTCATTTGCTATACTTCGAACGGCGAACGGCGAGACGTTAGTCTCCGGATTTTCGTTCATGTTTCCGCACGAGAGATAGATCCATTGCACAAACGGATCTACCACCCGGAATCGCAGGAATCGCAATCAGGGGACTGACGTACCCCGCTCGCCGGAATAGATATCAGATCTGACGAATCAGAGAAATTATGGCCAAAAAGGCAGCAAAATCTGCAGCGAAACCGAAAGCCGCGACGAAGGCGTCCCCGAAAGCTGACTCTTCGAAGGGCAAGAGTACGGACGTCAGCGACGTTGCTCCACCAAAGAAAACGTCTGTTGCAAAGAGCCTTTCGCCTCCACGATCTGCCGTAACCGACGACGCAATCGAGCAGCGAACTCAGGAAATCGGAAGCCAGTTGTTCGGTCGGCTGCAAAATCGATCGCCATCGATCTTTCATGGTCGCTGGTGGGAAGATCGGCTGATGTCGTGGGCGATGGGCGACGAAGCCGTCAAAGTCCAGATGTTTCGGTTCGTCGATGTCTTGCCGATGCTGAAAGATCACAATGCCATCGCCCAGCATCTGGACGAATACTTCGAAGACGTCCGCCACAAACTACCCTGGGCCGCTCGACTGGGCCTCGACCTTTCGACCAGCAACACGATTCTCAGCCGCGCACTGGCATACAATGCTCGCACCAATACCGCTCGAATGGCGCGGCGATTCATCGCAGGATCGAATGTCGAAGAAGTCCTGACGTCCGTCCGCCGACTTCGTCGCAATCAGTTCGCCTTCACGCTGGATTTGCTCGGCGAAGCCATCATCAGTGACAGCGAAGCGGATCGCTATCAACAGGCCTATATCGATCTCATCAACGGCATGTCGCTGCAGGTCAACGAATGGCCGGACGATGACCTGCTCGACGCCGACCACGAAGGCCGGATTCCCCGCGTCAACGTCAGCATCAAACTCTCGGCGCTCGACAGCCAGTTCGCACCGATCGATGCCGAAGGCACAATCCGGCGTGTGTCCGCGCGTCTGCGACCAATTCTGCGAACCGCGCGGGAACATCAGGCCTATGTCCATATCGACATGGAGCAGAACGACTACCGCGAACTTACGTTTGAGATCTTTCGTCGCGTGATGATGGAAGACGAATTCCGTGACTACGCCGACTGCGGCATCGTCGTTCAAGCCTATCTGGAATCGGCAGAGGACGACCTCAATCGGATGCTCGAATGGGCACAGCAACGGGGCACGCCGATCTGGATTCGACTGGTCAAAGGTGCTTACTGGGACTACGAAAACATCGTTGCCGAATACCGTGGCTGGCCGGTGCCTGTTTATCGCCGCAAGTGGCAGTCCGATGATTGTTACGAACGCCTGACTCGCATCCTGATGGAGAATTATCAATGGCTCCGCCCTGCCCTTGCCAGTCACAACCTCCGCAGTCTGGCCCATGGACTCGCGCTGGCTGATGAGCTGCAAGTGCCAAAGCAGGCGATGGAAATCCAGATGCTGTACGGCATGGGCGACGAACAGGCTCAGTTGTTTCTTGAGCTTGGATATCGCGTCCGCATCTACACGCCGTTTGGCGAACTGATCCCCGGCATGGCCTACCTTGTCCGTCGCCTGCTGGAAAACACATCCAACGATTCCTTCCTTCGCCAGAGCTTTACTGAACACATCGCCGTCGAGAAACTTCTTATGAAGCCAACCAGCCACGCAACCGCCGAACCTCCGATCGTTGATCCACCGAAGGTCGGTTTTAAGAATGAACCGCTCACCGACTTCAGTCGCGAAGAAAATCGAACCGCGATGCTCGAAGCGATCGCATTCGTGCGTGACGAATTTGGTGCCGAGTACCCGTTGATTATCGACGGCAAGTCGTGCGACAGTCGCGCGACGCTGGTGTCACGCAATCCATCGAAGACGTCCGAAATTATCGGTCGTGTGGCATCGGCGACATCGGACCAGGCCACTGACGCGGTCGATGCCGCACTTCGAGCTTACCCGATGTGGGCCGCGACGCCGGTCGAAACCCGCGCCGAGTATTTGGAACTCATGGCCGCCGAAATGCGCGAGCGGCGATTTGAACTGGCCGCATGGATTCTGTTCGAAACCGGCAAGCCGTGGGCAGAAGCCGACGCCGATGTCGCGGAATCGATTGACTTTTGCATGTACTACGCTCACGAAATGAAGCGTCTGGCTGTGCCCCAGCAATGCGATTTCCTCGGAGAAGAAAACAGCTACACCTACCGTCCGCGGGGAGTCTGCGTTGTGATTGCTCCCTGGAATTTCCCCATGGCGATCCTGACCGGTATGACCGTCGCCGCAATGGTTACCGGCAACACTGTTATCATGAAGCCGGCAGAACAGTCTTCCGTTGTCGGCGCGAAGCTGATGGGAATCATCCGCAATTCCAGCGTCCCGGATGGCGTGGTCAACTTTCTGCCGGGTATCGGTGAAGATCTTGGGCCGGCGCTGGTGAGTCATCCCGATGTGGATCTGGTCGCATTCACCGGTTCTCAGGATGTTGGACTGGAAATCAATCGTTCAGCCGCTGACACTGACAAGCGTCAGCAGAATGTGCGTCGAGTCATCGCGGAAATGGGTGGCAAGAATGCAATCATCGTGGACGACGACGCGGACCTCGACGAAGCCGTTGTTGGTGTCATCAGAAGCGCATTCAGTTACGCCGGACAGAAGTGCTCCGCATGTTCGCGAGTCATTGTGCTGGATGCTGTCTACGATCAGTTCATCAATCGGCTTGTCGATGCTACAAAGAGTCTGACCGTCGGTGGTGCGGAAGATCCTGCCACTAAAGTCGGACCGGTGATCGATGAAGATTCCCGCGATCGCATTCTGGAGACGATCAAAAAGGTCGATCCGGAACACGGCGGGATTTTGAAGCTGGCGATCGATCCGGGTCCACTGGCAAAACAAGGGACGTTCGTCGGCCCGCACATTTATGTCGACGTCGATCCCACATCACCGCTCGCCCAAAACGAAATCTTTGGCCCGGTGCTGGCGGTGATCCGAGCTAAAAATCTGGACGTAGCGTTCCAGATCGCGAATGGAACAAAATACGCACTCACTGGTGGCATCTACAGCCGCAGTCCCGCCACACTCCGCCGCGCCAGAAATGAATTCCAGGTCGGCAATCTTTATCTCAACCGCGAAATCACCGGTGCCCTGGTGCAGCGACATCCCTTCGGCGGGTATCGCATGTCGGGCATCGGTTCCAAAGCCGGCGGCCCCGATTACCTGCTCCAGTTCCTCGTCCCCGTCAGCGTCTCAGAAAACACGATGCGCCGAGGCTTCGCCCCGAAGGTGGATGACGAAAAGTAGGCCGGACCGAGGTCGCCGCCGATGTCTGCATATTGCAAACCAGATTTCACACGGTGCCAAAGTGTTTGGCTGACAAACAGGAAATATCGAAGCCGAAGTTTCGGCACATCCTCGGTCTGGCCTGCAGACGCTCGGGTTCATCGCTGCTGCTGACGGCCAAATTCCTCAGGCAATGATTCACCACCGGCTGGCGTCGCCATCGCTATTCGTAATGCGGAGGTCCGTTTTGTTGCTCAGGAAAGTGACCGAACCATCGCACATCTCGAATTGACCTCCATTCCAGCCAGGTGGTCCGCCGCAAGGCGTCGGGTGAGCGATTGACAGTCAGTGCCGGGTCGCAAACGTTGGCTGGAGATATTCCCAGGACCGGAAGTTCTGACCGACGGAACCAGGCAGATTTCAGGACGACAGTGACGAGTCAACTACTGACTACTCATTGCCATTCATCACAGTTCGTGGAAGTTTTAAACGAACGAAAATGCATCAAGCCTGGTGTGAATTCACGCGAGGCCTTTTTACTGAATGCGAAGTCTCTGAATTCCGGAGTCAAGAAACCTGGCCGTTGGCTGATCGTTTCTGAAAGAAGGATGTCACCACCAGATACAAGCCCGGCAGAACGAACAGGCTCATCAGAGTCGCACTGATCACGCCGCCGATGACGACTGTGGCGAGCGGCTGCTGGACTTCGGCTCCTGTGCCTGTACTGATCGCCATGGGAGCAAAGCCAACACTGGCGACGAGGGACGTCATCAACACCGTTCGTAGACAGATCATGGCTGAGTCCTCAATGGCGGCGCGTGCTTTCGTTCCTGTCGCCATTAAGGAACGAATGTAGGAGACGAGAACCATGCTGTTCAGCACGGACACCCCTGAAAGCGTGATGAAGCCTACTGCAGCCGCAATAGAAAGCGGCATACCTCGAAACCACAATGCGACGATTCCGCCGACGCAGGCGAAGGGGACGCCCGTAAAGACAAGCAAAGCGTCCTTCACGTTTCGAAACGAAATGAACAGCAACCCGATGATCATAAGCAGAGCGACCGGCACAACGATCATCAGTCTCTTCTGAGCCCGCTGCATGTTTTCAAACTGTCCGCCCCACTCAAGACGGTATTGATCTTTCGGCAGATCAACTTTCGCAGCAATCAGTTGTTGAGCCTCGGCTACAAATCCACCCACGTCGCGGTCCCGGACATTGCACTGGACGGTGATGCGTCTCGCACGGGCCTCGCGCGAAATCATTTTCGCACCGCTGATGTATTTCACCGTCGCAAGACGAGACAGCGGAATCTGCTCACCGGTTGGACTGGCCACAAGCATCTTGCTGATGGCCTCCGGATCGTCCCGAATGACTTCTGGCAAGCGAGCGACCAGAGGAAAGATGTACTGCCCCTCGCTGATCGATCCCACTTCGGTGCCGCTGATGGCTTCAATCAGAGCCAGCAGATCCTTGGCGGAAACCCCGTAGCGGGCAACTGCTTCCTGAATGATCTTTACCTGCAGGATGGGCTGTCCGAAAACCTGTTCTGTTGAAGGATCTGCACAGCCTTGCACTGTCTTCAGCAGCTTTTCGAGTTCGGTCGCCTTCTTCGCGACTTTTTCAAGATCGTCACCGTAAATCTTGATTGCCACGTCGGCTCGCACGCCCGACACCATTTCATTGATACGCTGCTCGATCGGTTGCGTGAACCAGACGATCTGACCCGGAATGTCTGCGATGGCGACTTCCATCAGCTTGATCAGGTCTGATTGCATACGAGCCTTAGCCCACTGCGTTCTGGGCTTGAGCGATACAAACATGTCTGTCGCTTCAAGATTACCTGCGTCTGTTGCGACTTCCGGAGCACCGACACGGCTCCAGGCATGCGCAATTTCATCAGGAAATGAATTGAGAAGAATTTTCTCCATCTGAGTGTTCACATGGACCGACTGCTCAAGACTGGTCCCCGGTGCTCGGACGACTCCGATAACGATGTCGCCTTCAGACAAGCGCGGCACGAACTCAGACCCAAGATTGACGGCGATGGCTCCACCCGCCACAACCACCATCAGAGCCACAGCCAGAACTGGATAGCGAATCGTCAGCGACAGATTCAACAGCGGCCGATAGATCCACTTTGCGAACGTCACTGGCGGAACATCGTCTTCGCTGATGCGTTTTGGAAGCAACAGGCTCGCGAGCACCGGCGTCACAGTCAGCGAAGCGAGCAGCGACCCAACGAGCACAAACATGACCGTGATGGCCATTGGCCGAAACATCTTGCCTTCAACGCCTTCAAGCGTCAGGATCGGCAGATACACAATCAGAATGATCAACTGACCAAACACGGTCGGCGTTCTGACTTCATTCGTGGCGTCCCGTATCAACGCAAGTCGTTCTTCACCTTCGCATTCGCCATGATGCGCGAGCTTGCGGACGATGCTTTCCAGAACAACCACGGAACTGTCCACCACGATCCCGAAGTCGATTGCGCCCAGACTCAGCAGCGAACCAGCGATCGCCATTTGCCACATGCCGCAGAACCCAAACAACATCGCGACAGGAATCGCGACAGCCGCGATCAAGCCAACTCGCAAATTGCCAAGCATCAGGTACAGAATCAGAATAACCAAAAATGCTCCTTCGCAAAGGTTGTTCTTCACTGTCGTCAACACTTCATCCACCAGTCGAGTGCGGTCATAGACAATCGTCGGCTCAACCCCCTTATCGAGATTCGGCACAGTTGCCTGAAATTGTTCTCGAAGTCGCGTCGTCACACCGTAGCTGTTTTCGCCCATCAACATGAAGCCCAGCCCGAGTACAACTTCGCCTCGACCATCAGCGGTAACCATGCCGCGTCGCAGCTCGTGGCCGATTGCCACAGTCGCCACATCTTTCATGTGAATAGGGACGCCATCCCGCGCGGCGACAACAATGTTTTCAATTTGGGCAATACTCGTCGTGCGCCCAACGCCGTGAACCAGCAGCAGTGATCCGTTTTGATTGATATTGCCGCCGCCAACGTTGAGGTTGTTTGCGGGAATTGCAACCACAACCTGATCGAATGTTAGTTGATGCCGCTGCAGTTGATTGGGATCGATCAGGACCTGATACTGCTTTTTCAATCCACCCCAGGAATTCACTTCGGCAACGCCATCCACACCACGAAGCTGAGGCTTCAGTTTCCAATCCTGAATCGTTCGAGTCTCCGACAGGTCTTTTTCGATTGGAAACAGAACGTAATGAAACACTTCACCCAGCCCAGTGGCGACGGGTCCCATTTCTGCCTTGACTCCCGGAGGCAACGCAGCTCCGTCGAGCTTCTCTTTGACGATCTGCCTGGCGAAGTAGATCGGAGTGGAATCGCTGAAAGTCAGAATGACGCTGCAGAGCCCGAACTGGGAAACGCTGCGAATGGACTCCAATCCCTGCATGCCGCCCATTTCACGTTCGATCGGAATCGTGATCAGCCGCTCAATTTCCTCCGGCACAAGTGATGGCACCGATGCGTTGACCTGAACCTGAGTCGGCGTCGTATCCGGAAAGGCATCCACCTTCAGAGACCGCAGAGCAAACACTCCCGCGATCATTACAACTAGCGTAACTCCCAGGATGACCCAACGATTGTTCAGGGACCACGCGATGACAGCAGGCAGCATAAGGACTATTCGCCAGCCAGATTTCTCGAAAGAACAAGCTCTGACTTCAGTAGCTGACTTCCACGGGAAGCGATTTTGCTGCCAGATGTCACGGGGCCAATGAGTTCCACCATTTCGTTCTGAGTGATGCCGCAAGTTACGGCACGCGGCTCAAACATCTCGGCTGAAGTTTGAATGAAGACCAGTGTCTGGCCGTTGTCCAGGTGAATGCATTCCCGATTCACAGCAACGGCAGACTTTGCTCTAATCTGAATTTTGGCAACGCCATACATGTTGGCACGCAAGGCGAACATGTCGATCGACGTCACATCGCCTCCATTCAATCTCGGGTTTTCAACCTCTGCACGAACATTCAGAGTGCGAGTCTTTTCATTGACTTCCGTGCTGATCCAACTGACGGAACCTTCGACAGTGCCATCAAATCCATCCGGAGCGAAGAAAATCTTCTGACCAAGTCGAACCAGGCCCGCATCCTCTTTGTGGACATGGAGAGTCACCCAGACTCGGCTGACATCACTAACCTGCATAAATGGATTTTCGGAGTTGACCGCTTCACCAATCGAGGCATCATTTCCTGTGATGACTCCGCTGATTGGTGCTCGGATCGGCAACAAATTTGAGCTTCGCGACGACTTTTCGATCGATTCAAGAAGGTGACCTTCAAATCCAAGCGTTCTCAGTCGTCGACTCACATCTTGTTCGGATAGACCGCTGAAATCGTCATGATTCAACTGGAAACCGAGATTCACCAATGCCTGCTCCGCACTCAGCAACGCAACGGTGGCCATTTGAAGTGCGCCTTCAGTCTCCAAAACCTGGCCTTGTGGAATTACTCCAGCGGCGGATTTGTATCGGTCCAGTGTTCGTTGCTTCAGATTTCGCTCTGACAGGGATCTTGCAAATTCACTCTTCAGGCGACCCGCGTCGCCTGCTTCGACAATCGCGAGAACTTCTCCGGCCTTGACCTGCTGTCCCCATTGGCACAGAACCTGGTGAATGACTCCTGGCACGCGAGTACTAAGGTCGATCGTGTTTCGCTGATCGTAGTGGACTTCCGCGCTGGCAACGACATCATGGGATAAATTGTGAATGCCAACTTCTTCAACTTCGATCCCCGACAACGCAATATTTTCAGCATTGCGAAAGACAATTGGCTGCAGAGCTTCGGGCACTTCGTTCCTGGTGTTTTCGTCTATATGCTGAGCCTGTTGCGAAGACGGTGCTGGCACCGCAGCGACGGGCAATGTCTGTTCCGCGAGGGAATCTTCCTTCGCGGTTGATCTGCCGGAAGGGCCGATGTCTGGGTCGCCCATGCCCGGAATCGCCCAATGGAAACTATGTCCCAGCATTCCCACAGCAAACAGTGCTGTCAAGGTCAGCACATACGACACTTGCTGCCGCAGGCGAACTTTCAGGGAAACCGAAGTTAAAGCAATAGGCGAGGTCGTCATGGCGAGATCAAGTCCCCGGACAGCGAGGGAAGAGAATGGTCGCCTTCCCGAAACAGTATGAAACTGAATCATTGAGTCGCAATTTCAGCGCCAATTCCATTCCACATTCGACTTTGAGGAAAATCTGCCCGATTTGCGAGTCCATTGTCTCGAACATGAAATTCAGGCATTAGCGTCCGTACAGGTCTGTTGCTCAGTTCCTGTGCAGCACTGCTGTTGGCAATCGCAGTGCGAATTTGTTCGAGTGTGGCTGGAAGACCTCTTTTGATCTCTGGGAGTCGCGCGAATTTGGTTGTTTGAAGTGAGGGCCAACAAAATCGGCCTTTATGGATATCCTTTCCCTCATTGCTATTGAAGGATAAAGCTTGCGCGGTGTTGCTCAATTGTGAATCGAATACCCAAGATCGCCCACCTGTGGTTTTTCGTTCGAAATAACTCCGCCATCGTCAAGCCGGTTTATACCAATGCTGTAGATCACGATGTTGCCGCTGTCAGATTTGAATCGCAATGGCTGGCCGTCGTAGGGATCTGTCAGGCGTTGATTCTTCGTTGCGTCATCGCCTGGGATAAAATCTTTCAGGTCTGCGAGTGACGTTGGCAACTCCCCATGCTGCAGCCGATAGCGGTATGCCGCGATCGTGGCGATCATGCAGTTCTGTCGTGCTTCGGCTCTTGTTCCGGCGTTGACCGCCTGCTGAATTGCGGGCAGAAGCAACATTGGTGTCCAGACACTCGTGTATCATTTATGTTGTTCGTTGCGATCCTGGTTTGCATCCATAGTTTTGGTCTCCCGTCCGGAGAGTTTCGACCCGCCGAGTTCTGTCTGCTCTTTACGCTGACGGGCTGGAGATTCCGGAGATTTGCAGTTTCGTCGGTTGGCCAGCGCCGCATTATGCAGAATCGGTGAGTTTTTTTGTACGATTGAAGTGATCAACGACCGCGATTCAGTCCCGGCTGGGTCGATAGCTCACTGCCGTCGGCGACACGGCGTGTTGAATTAATCGCCACCGGATTCATTCCGGTGGTTTTCGGGATTCTGCACTATCGAGAACATTGGGAATTCCGTAGGGCAGAATCCTGAAAACCACTGAGGTAAACTCAGTGGCGACTAAATCAACATCCTGTCGCGTCACCGGCATTGGGCTGTCGTCCCAGCCGGGACTTAAACGCAGCGGGAAGGAAAATCAGGGGACTGACGTCCCTCCGCTCGCCGAATCTCAAGCGAACCGGGGCCAGGCATCCTGAAAACTGCTTACCGATAGAACTGTTGGCAGCGATTTCTTATAGTGGTGTTGTTATCGGAATCCAACACGCAAAGAGCGGAGAATCATCCACATGGCGAAGAAACTGGCAGAGCTTCCAAAAACGCTTGTAAAAAAACTGGGGAAAGTCTCCGACAAATCACTTTCAGAGGATTTCGGTGTTCCGGTACACCGCGTTCGAGCGGAACGAACACGTCGCGGTATCGCTGCATGGCAGTATATTCAATGGACAGCGAAGAAGATCGCCGTCCTGGGAACGATGCCGGACGAACAGGCGGCCAGAGCCGTCGGCGTGACGAACAGTGCGGCGTTTTCGAAACGCGTCTCACTCGGAATATCGCCTTTTGGAAAATCGCGAGAGGCCGCTCAGCATCACTGGAAAGCGGCTGATCTTAAACAACTCGGAAAGGTTTCCGATGCGATCCTTGCGAAGGATCTGGGCGTATCTGACACCGTCGTCAACGCAAAACGGCACTCACTGAAGATCGCATCTTCCGGGGGAACCGGAAAACCTCGGAGACCATGGACGAAGAGTGAACTGGCAATGCTGGGAAAGAAAACCGATCCCGTCATAGCGGCCGAGACCGGACGTGGACGTCGCCATGTCCGCGCAAAACGTGAAGAACTCGGAATACCCGCCACTCAACAACAAAAGTCCATCAAGTGGACAAAGGCCATTATCAAGCGGATGGGCACCGTGACAAACAAGGAGTTAGCCGAAGAACTTGGAGTTTCGGAAGGAACGGTTGCACTTCATCGCCGTCGCCTGATCGGGAAAAGTCGTTGATGGCTACTTCACGCGATCGTACCCCTTAAACAGCTTTCGATCGCTGCGTGGGTTAAACGGCGTCCATGCCGAATCGGCGTTGAGGTCATCGTCGATGGCCCGAGTGAACTCATGCAGTTTTGCGTCGAGATTGTCGATGTGATGCAGAGCAATCGCTTCCGGCGTCATGGGGATCGTGGGACTGCCGAATTCGCGAGTTCCGTGATGACTGAGAATCATATGCTTCAGCCGCAGGACGTTTTCGTTGTCGATCGGTTTTCCGAGCTTTGATTCGGTCAGTTTCAATTTTTCGTTCAGCATCTCGATGGCGATATTAATGTGGCCCAGCAACTGCCCTTCGTCGGTATACGCCAGCGTCGGATCCCACGAGAGTTCCCGAACTTTTCCCAGATCGTGCAGCAGAACGCCCAGCAGCAGCAGATCACGATTGAGCGCCGGGTAGAGTATACAAATGCGATCGGCGACTTCGGACATTCCGACAACATGTTCGATCAGTCCGCCCATGTACGCATGATGCGCTTTGACTCCGGCGGGTGCAGCACACAGTCCCGTGACAAGATCGTCGTCGTCCAGAAAGCATTGAGCCAGTGTCAGCAATTGCGGACAGCGAATGGACGTCAAAAGTTCCTTCAATCGCGCAAGGAGCGGTGCGGCATTGGCTTGCGACTGCACATGAAAGTCTTCGGGGTCGCAAGTGGTTTCCGGTATCTGATCGATGTGGGTGACGATCATCTGCAAACCACCTTGATACAACTGCACTTTGCCACGGACGCGGACATAGTCACCTGCAGAAATATGCTGCACGGTTTCTTCAACCACGTTCCACATCAGGCCACTCACGACGCCGGTGCGGTCACGGAGTGTCGCCAGGAGATACAGATTGGCGTTGCGATTCGCTCGAAGCTGTTTGTCAGCCAGCAGGTAGATCTCGTTGACGGAATCGCCGTCTTTCAGTTCTTTGACAAACACACGTGGCATGAGACAACTTTCAGAGAGGTGCTGATCACAAGCGATCAACGGTCAGCGCTTCGAACAGAACACGATACCGGGCGGCGATTCTAGGGGGCTCAGGGAGTAACAACAACTGCCCGGCTTTGTGTGACCGGGTGTTTCGCAGAGAAGTAGGTCCTTTCTGCCGGAAAGGACTTCGCAGCTCGCTGCGACCAGCGACCAGACATGTGTCTATTTCCCAAAGACGTCGCCGGAGATCACGCTCACGATTTCTGATTGCACCTCGCGGCATCCCGCACACACTTCGCCTGACGGCGAAAGTCCCGCTCGGCAGCCAGGACCTGCTTTTCCAAAGGAACACGTTCCGTCGAGTCGATCCATATGGTAGACTTTTTTTACGAACTCGCCGCCCACCTCATGCTCTCCCGCCTTTGTTTCAACTGCCCAAACAGAGAGACCCTGCGAATGCTCTCAATTCCTGGCCATAGCCGAAGCCCTCTGTGCGACGGAATCACCCGCCGCGATACGCTGCGACTGGGTGCCCTGACGCTTGGCGGACTGACGCTGCCGGAACTGCTGCGAGCCGAACAGGTCGCTGGCATCCGCAAGTCGCACAAAAGCCGTGATCATGATCTATATGTGCGGAGCGCCCGGACATCAAGATATGTACGACCTGAAGATGGACGCCCCTGCGGAGATTCGTGGTGAGTTTCAGCCGATTCCAACGAATGTACCGGGCATCGAAATCTGTGAGCACATGCCTCGCATGGCGGCAATTATGGACAAGTGCGTCCCGCTGCGAAGTATGTACGGTTCGCCCGACGGAGATCACGACTCGTTCATTTGTTACACCGGACGATCGAAACGCAATCAGCCCGCAGGCGGCTGGCCTTCCATGGGGTCTGTGACATCAAGGATGCTCGGCGCAACAAACAAAGCGGTGCCGCCGTTTGTTGGTCTGTCGCCGGATTGTGGGCATCCACCTTATGGCTCTCCGGGATTGCCGGGATTCCTTGGCATCGCAAATGCCGCCTTCCGTCCATCGGGGCCTGCCAGTGCCGACATGAAACTTGAAGGAATCAGCAGCGATCGGTTGAACGATCGCCAGGCATTGCTGACAAGTGTCGATCGCCTGCGTCGAGACATGGATGCCAGCGGAACTCTCGAAGGACTGGATACGCTTTCACAGCAGGCATTCAATATCCTGACCAGCAGCGCTTTGGTTGATGCGCTGGACATTTCGAAAGAACCAAAAGCCGTGCTCGAACGCTACGGCAAAGGCGATGCCAATCGTTTTGGCGACGGTGCTCCGCGGAACCTCGAACATTTTCTGATGGCACGGCGTCTTGTTGAAGCCGGTTGCCGTGTCGTGACGCTCAACTTCGGCCGCTGGGACTTTCACAGTGACAATTTTAACGGCATGAAGAAGACTCACCTGCCGCAATTCGATCAGGGGTTGTCGGCGCTGATCGAGGATCTGCATCTGCGCGGCATGGACAAAGACGTCGCGGTAATCGCATGGGGTGAATTTGGCCGTACGCCACGCATCAATTCCGATGCCGGTCGCGACCACTGGCCGCAGGTTGGCGGCGGTCTGTTGGCCGGAGGTGGATTTCATACCGGTCAGGTGATTGGATCGACGGATCGCCTCGGTGCCGAAATCGCGGATCGCCCTGTCCACTTCAGCGAAGTGCTTGCAGCCTTGTACCGTCACCTCGGCATCGATCCTGATGCCACGAAACTCAACGACTTGAGCGGCCGCCCCCAATACCTGCTGCAGAAAACCACTCCGATGCCGGAACTGGTGTGATTTGTCAATCTACGCAGCCTGCGTTTCACTACGCCTTCCCGTAGACTTCATTCACCCGTTTCAAAATCGCGTTCCAGATTTCCATCAACGCAAAGTGTTCCGCCCAGTGCTGAATGTAGTTGCGGTCAATGCGGTCTCCCTGCACGACGAGAACACCGGCGGAGTCTCGCAGATGTTTGTCCGATCCTCCGTCTTTGTAGTATCGCATCTTACTGATAATGACGTCCTCAGGGCTGGAGATCCATACTTTAACTCCGGGCTGAATCTCACCGTTCTGACGGCGATTGAGTTGGTTTTGTCCCCACTCGTCACGGCGAGGAATCATGAAATCGATCTTGTTGCCCGACTCCGGATGGATCACGTTGAATTGTTTCCGAGTGCGAAGCGCGTCGCGTGCCGCAGGTTCGCTCACATAGAATTCATCGCCAGAAAACGCTGCACACAACGGCCCGACCTGGTCCGGTTGAAGATCGATCACAATATCAATGTCTTGTGTGAATCTCGCTTCGCCCCATGCGGAAGTCGCGAAGGAACCCACGAGCATCCAGGGGATTTGTTGCGCATCCAATTCACGTGCTGCGAACTGTAAAAACTCAATTTGCTCCATTCAGCATTCTCATTGCTACTTCCCGACTCACTTCACCTGCACTCCAGTCCGGATGTTGCAGTTTAACGCCCATTGCGACGAGACGCTGCGCGGCAACATGAGCCGATTGCACAATTGCCAAGCGTTGCGTCACAGTCTTCCCGCGCAGAATCTCAGCCATCTGCGGATCGACCACTTCAATTCGGCGGTAGTCAATCGGCAGCGGTTCCGCAATGATTTCAGCTTGATCGGGTGTGGTATGATTGGGCATGAATGCGTGATATTGCAATCGTTCAGGATCGGAGAGAAAAGTTTGGCGAAGCCCGTCTTCGGCAGTGTGCAGAGATGATATCAATTCCTTCCGAGACTTCGAATCGCGTTCTCCCGGAATTCGCTGGAATTCAGACGTTTCAGCAGCCGTGGGCCGGACCAAGCGCAGCGCCGTTCCGGCAGGTTTGATTCTATGATATCTTCAAACGAACGCAACTGCCGGAACTGCGTCGCTGGCGCTCCTGGGTCCGACCTACGATGAGTACATTTGCGACTCCCTTCAGCACCTGTCACTATACGCTCAACGATTTGACTCACTGAGTACTGGAGTATTGGTTGATGCGGCGAATGATTTTTCCGGCGGTGTTTTTGTTGATTATGTTGGTTTCGAATCCTGGTGAGGCACAGGAATACATTCCGCACGCTCAGGACAAGCCACCGGGGCCTGCGTTAAGTCCTGCAGAGGCCATAGCGAAGATGGTGGTGCCGGATGGGTTTTCCGTTGAACTGGTGGCTTCGGAACCGGATATCGTCAACCCGGTTGCGATGACGATCGATGAACGTGGTCGGTTCTGGATTACGGAATCGCTTGAGTATCCTCGCCGAGACGCCGGGCCGGGACGCGATCGCGTGAAGATACTGGAAGACACAGATGCCGACGGTAAAGCCGACAAGTTTACCGTATTTATGGAAGGTCTGAACATTCCGAGTGGCATTGCGGTTGGGCACGGCGGCGTGTGGGTGGCGAATGCGCCAGACATCCTGTTTGTGCAGGATACGGACGGTGACGGAAAAGCCGACACACAGGAAGTCGTTGTCACGGGTTTCGGGCGCGACGACACGCATGAATTGCCAAACTCGCTGACCTGGGGACCCGACGGATGGTTGTATGGACTCAACGGTGTCTTCAATCCTGCTCACGTGACGTATGGACCGAAGAATCCCAATTTCAAAGACGGCCAGAAGCCTTGGGATTTCACCTGCGCACTGTTTCGCATTCATCCGAAGACTCGCGAGTTCCAGGTGTTTTGCGAAGGCACGAGCAATCCCTGGGGCATCGCGTTCGACAATGAAGGCGAAGCATTTGTCAGTGCATGCGTGATTGATCACTTGTGGCATTTGACGGAAACCGGTTACTACCATCGTCAGGGCGGACCGTATCCGCCGTTTACATGGAAGATCGAAAGCATCGTCAGCCATAAACATCAGAAAGCCGCTTACTGCGGCATTCACTGGTACGACAGCGATGCTTATCCCGAGCAATACCGCAAGAAACTGTACATGGGCAACATTCATGGCAGTTGCATCAACAGCGATGCCATCGAACGGCGTGAATCCACGTATCAGGCATCGCCTGAGTCCGATTTTCTTTCCGCGAATGACGCATGGTTCATGCCGGTGGTGCAGAAGACCGGGCCGGATGGATGTCTTTACATTCTCGACTGGTACGACCGCTATCACTGTTATCAGGATGCCAATCGCGACCCGGCAGGCATTGACCGTCTGAAGGGACGATTGTATCGAATTCGTTACAAGGACACGCCGATTGCAAAGTCGGTTGACCTTGCAAAACAAGACAATACTCAGCTCATCGCGATGCTGGCGAGTCCCAATGACTACCAACGCGACATTGTACAGCGACTGTTGTGCGAACGACTTTCATTCGAGGCTTCTGAAACGATTGACCTGCGACACGCACTTGAGGCGATCGTGTTGTCGTCGGCCTCACGTGAGCAAAAACTGAAAGCGCTCGGTGTGCAGATGGTCAGCGAGAGTCTTGACAAGTCTTTTCATCGAACACTGCTGGCGTCAGACGATGATCTGTTGAAATCGTGGGCAGTGCGAGCTGCCGGTGAACAGTCTGCGGTTTCCGATGAAGTCGCTCGGCTGGTATTCGAACTGCGAAACGATCCGTCTCAACAGGTTCGACTACAAGTTGCCATAGCCGCCAGCAAACAGTCTTTGATTCCAACAATTCCGACACTAGTTGCCGTACTCGCTCAGGCGGGTGATGATCCCCTGGTACCGCGTATTGTCTGGCAGAATCTGCATCCACTTCTGGAATCGCATACTGCCGAGTTTGTAGCGGAAATTCAGAAGCCCGGCATTTCGGGCGGACCAGACGGATATCCAAAACCTGTACTTGATCTGCTGCCGCGAGTCGCCGATCGCATTCTTTCCACGCCGAAGCCGGACACGCTGGCCGTTGCGGAGCTTGTCAAACTGCTGCTCGCCAGTGAAGCCACAGACGAACCCGCCGACCGCTGCCTGCAACTACTTGCCGCCCGGATTCGCTCGGGCGAGATCACTGGCGGTTCATTGTCGAACATCCGAAAACAACTCGAGGACTCCCTGACTGTCGCAATGAATCACGATCTGACGCGACCATCGACGCTGTCCGCCATCGAACTTTCGACGTCGCTGAAATCTGCCACCGCAATCGCCAAAGCTGCGAAGTTATGTAACGCTGGCGAAGGCCTGGACGAATCTGCTCGTCTGCGTCTGGTCAATGCCCTTGTGACTGCGGAGTCTGAAAATGCGTTGGGACTTGCGGATGGTATTCTGGCAGATTCGAAGGCGACCGGCATTCAGCGACAAGCCGTGCAGACGATTGGTCGCATAGGCACTAAGGATGCGACGGCTGTCCTGCTGCGACATTTGCCCACACTGCCTCCCGATGTGCAGCCAGCGGTTGTCGAAGCCATGACTGATCGCGAGGACTCCGCCATTCAACTGCTCGAACTCGTGCGAGACAAAAAGATCGCGTCATCACTGATCAACGCCAATCAGGCTCAGAAGATGCTCAAAATGAAGAGCGACATACTGGCCGAACTTGTCAGCAAACACTGGGGCGTTGTCCGTACGGAACGTGACCCGGCTCGGCTCGAGTTTATCAGCAGGATGCGAAACGAACTGCGAACCAGCGACGGCGATCCGGTCGCCGGGCGAGTCGTCTTCAAGAAGGTCTGCGGACAGTGTCACAAGATCTACGGCGAAGGGGCAGAAGTCGGACCGGATATCACTCGCAACGGCCGCGCGTCGTTTGAACAACTTCTGTCCAACGTGTTTGATCCCAGTCTTGTGATTGGTGCGTCCTATCAGGGACTGACTGTTGTGACCAAAGAGGGCCGCGTGGTGTCTGGGCTGCCGATCGAAGACAGTCCACAGCGAGTCGTGTTGAAAGTCCAGGGCGACAAACAGGAAATCATCGCTCGGACGGATATTGAAGAAGTTGTTCCGAGCAAACTTTCGCTTATGCCGGAAGGACTTGAGAAACAAATTCAGCCGCAGGAAATGCATGATCTGTTTGCTTACATCACGCTCGATAAGCCACCGGAAGATCCCGAAGCCCGATTGCTGATTGGTTCTCGTATCATTCCCGGTGAAACTACTAAAGCAGATGAGTTTCCAGGACTTGTCGAACAATTGCTGCCTGGTTATTCGACAAAAAAATCTGGCGAGGGCGGAGTCGCAGTCTTCGCCGACTATCACGGCCGCCCTGCCCTGCGAACACATCCCGTGTCACGCACCGAACCATGCCGCCTCACGACATCAACCACATTGCCAACATCCGAAAAGATTACGCTCCGGCTGAGCGTGGCGACTCACGAGAAAGGAGACTGGCAGTTGGCGGTCGAAGTCAATGGCGAGTTGCGACATCAGTCGATCGTCAGTCGGAACGGGAAGAATGTTGAATGGCAGGAAATCCCAATTGACCTGAGCAGCTTTTCTGGGCAGACGATCACGATCAGCCTTCTCAACAAGGCCAGTGATCGGCGAAACGAATCGGCTTACTGGAATGCTGCTGAGATTGTGGCCGAGTAACGATCTGCCACGCTTGGGATCGATCGAAAAATAAGTAGGACAGGCTTCCAGCCTGTTTTCTGCAATCAGACAGGCTGGAAGCCTGTCCTACGGCACTGAGCATTTTTGCAGCCCGAAGCGTAAGCGAGGGATTGTACCCAAAACTCGTTCCCTCGCTGACGCTTCGGGCTATTACTTCCGCCAAAAATGGCGCTGTCCAATTAAGTTTTTTGGGTTACTAGAACGACGTTTCCGGACCTGGCGGAAGTACAGCCCTGCTGTAGTCTGTAATCCGCAGCACGAGCGGTGATTCGGAAATGACTTTGGGAACGCCGCGCGAATTCTCCGGACTGTATATCTTCCAGTCGGATGGCACTGCATTGTGACGCAGGACGATGCGAAACTTCCCATCGGCGTCGGTTTCTGCTCGGGAACGCGGCGTGATCACTGTCCAGTGTGCAAGCGGTTTGCTGTCAGGATCAACAAGCTGTCCTTGTAATAACGGCAGCCTTGCGGCTTGTAATTGTTCATTCGAAGTCAAGTCGTAGACATGGTGATTGATAACCCAACCGCTGGCTGCGACAAACGCGACAAGAACTGCGATCAGCCAAACACTGCTCACTCGTGCGGAATCGTTGCTCGATTCACCCAGCAGTCTTGCAATCCTCTGCCGCAGTTTTGACGGACGCTGGCCGTCGGCGGCGAGGGCGGTGAGAGATTTGCTGTGGCGCGATGTAGTGGCGAGGCGGAGTTCGGCGACTCGGAGGAGAGACTGGGCGTACTGCAGTCGATCGCCGCCGATGGCCAGTACCAGATCGTCGCAGCAGGTTTCGCGTTCGTCGTGGATACGGCGGCTGAGATACCACGTGACGGGATGGAAAAACAAGACTGCTTCCAGAACTCGCTGCACGACGATCAGCAAATGATCGTGACGGCGCAGATGAGCCAGTTCATGCGTCAGCACGGATTCCAGTTGTTCGGTCGTCAGGCCGTTGATCATCGCCGCTGGGACTAGGATTATCGGACGCAGCAGACCGATGACGATCGGCACGGCGACGTGTTCGCAGTATGCAATGACGGGCACAACTCGCAGCGACAGCTTCTTCGCCTGTATCACCATGCGGCTCAACAAATCGGCATCGGAAATCGGTTGACTTGCCGCACGCAGGCTGCGGCTGACGCGCACGCCGATCGCCAGCTTGATCAGCATCAGCGCGACGCCGATGAAATATAACGCAGCAACAAACGGCGATGCCGCTTTGGAAATGCGTTGGCACTTTGCCCACACTGCGGTCGGCGCCTGGCCAGATCTGTCTGATCCGACCGATTGGACTGATCTGTCGGATCTGTCGGATCTGTCGGAATTGAAACTGCCAGCAGGTTGATCCGGCGTGAACAGCATCGCGTCAGCGGGAGCCGTTGGTAACAACGCACCGTGTTGCGGTGCTGGCACAGACGTTGTAACGGTATTCGTGACAGCACCGCCGTAATCGGCAGGCATGTTACGAACAACCGCAAACGTCAACGGCAGGTTGACCGCAAACGCGAGCAGCGAAACAGAATTCCACCAATACCGAACATTCGCGCTGCGGTTCCTCAACACACGATTGCCAGTCGCCGTGATCAGGCCAATGACCAGTCCTATCCAACTCATATGCAGCAGCGTGAGCGTCATGTGCCAGTAAACCAGGGAATCCGGAGCGACATCAAGGTCGAGTACGTTCATTGATTCAGCTCCTTTGCTTTGCGGTTGATCAGTTGCCGAATGGCGGCCAGTTCTTCCGAATCCACATCATCGGTTTCCAGCAGTTGCAGCATCAGCGAGCTGGCTGAGCCGTCGAAAACGCGGGTCATCAGATCCTGCAACATGCTGCGGCCAACGTTGTCTTCCTCCAGCAGTGGCGTGAACTCAAACGCCCGTCCCTTCTTCGTCCGTTTCAGATACTCCTTGCGGACCATGATGTTCATGATCGTGATCACCGAACTATGAGTCAGCTCCCGCCCGGCTGCTGCCAGTGCTTCCCGCACGTCATCAACGGTCCTCGGAGCCGCCTGCCACAGCAGCTTCAAAATGCTGAGTTCCAGTTCGGTCGGATATTCAGACGCTGGCCGAGCCATGACAGCGGTACTCCACGAATTAACGGGCTGACGAATGTTTAATTCATTAAATTAAATCCGCAGACGGCGGCTGTCAATGCTGATATTTAATAAATTAAAAGAAATGTTTAGCCCGTCAGTGATTTATACTTCGCAGGGCGAAAAGTGAGTTCGGCGAGCGGCATGCGTCAGCTTGCCGGTACAAGAACGATGTACCGGAGGGCTGACGCCACTCCGCTCGCAGGTCTCATTTCTGGCCGCGCGAAGTATACTTCTCCCGCTCGCCAGAACAGGTCCGAATCAGCGTTTGTCTTCGGCGACAAACTTCACTGGCAGCGGGAAGTCGAGCGTGTCTTTGTTGGCGTGGAATCCATCGCCGTCGATGTCAATGAAGACCGGATTGTTGAGTGCGGTGGGATGCTGAGTGCCCCAGAATGGGCCCATGACATCGCCGATCAATTGCGTCCGATGGCCAGCCACGACCACCAGATGAGCGTCTTCCGTCAGGTTGATATCCACGTCGTGATCGAACTTCACAATATCCTTGCCGAACATATCCGGATGCGTGTCCCTGCTGAACGTCAGTTTGTCCTGCCTGCGTCCGTTGACCAGCACGATCACAGTGTCAACGTCGAACCAGTTTGGACATTGTACTTTGATCGACGCTGTAACGTGCTTCGATTTTGCCACGAGATCCTGACCTGCAATGAGCGATTTTTCAGAGCTGCCTGTTTCGCGGAATGTGGCTTCCAGATACGGGCCGTTTGACATGACGACGTGACCCGCTCGCGAATTGTCACGCATTTCGTCCGAGTTGATTGCGTCTGGATTATCATCGCTGGACTTGATCCAGTTTCGCAGGCCGCCCGAACCGTGATAATTGTAATGAGAGTCTGTGTTGACAACGCCATAGATGCGAAACCCCTGATTCAGCAACTGTAACCAGTTCAGCGCGGTCTGGTTTCCGACCACTTTGCCTCCATAGACTGTGTATCGTGTTGGATTGAGCAACGGATCGATCGGATGAACTTCCATGACATTCATGATGCTGAAGGATCTTGAATACCCTTCGTCCGGTTGCTGATTGCCGTCGCGATCGTAGAACAACCAGCCAATGTCCGGATGATTCTGCTGAATGAGTTTCACGCTGTTGTCGTCCCATGCGGCGATGCGTTCCATCTGCGTTTCGGGACTGACATCTGTCACAGGAGCTCCGCCGTCCTGAGTGCGGGGACGATAGATCAGCGGGAACACATTTTGGTGATTTAACGGCAAGGGTGTTCCGGTGAGTTCCATCCCGGAGACAGTTTTCATAGACGGCACCAGCCCGAGTGAGTGGATGTGATCGTCATATGTGCTGATGCGGTTGTGTTCGGTACACGGCGCAAATTCGATGTGCTCTGCTGCGAGATTCAGGACACGTCCGCGTTGGCTGCTGGTATTGTCTCCGGACGGAGAACTGTGACTGTGAAAATCGCCGCTGACCCAGCCTGGAGTTTCGATGACTCTGGGCAACCGGACATTCAGCGTTGTGGTGTTTCCTGGATCCACCATCAGTTTTGTAAATTCTGCATTGTACTCCGGGCCGTGACTGATTGTGACGTCGTACTCGCCCGCAGCCAATATGGTGCGAACTTCGCCGTTTGCCGTATACGCCAGGTTTCGCACAAAGTGTTCAGCCGTCTCAGGTCCCCAGTTGGGTGTTGGCGTTTTGCCGTTGCCCTTGAATTCAATCTTGGCAGGAATCATTCGCCCATCGGCGTCAGTCACGGTGATCGATGCAACGCCTGGATGATATTCGGGCAGGTCAAGGACATGCTGTCCGGCATCGCCGAGCGTCAGATTCTGTTTTGCAAAAACATGACCGGCGACGGAGACAGTTGCTTCGCACATTCCTGAAGGCAGAAGTCGAGCGATAGCTCCATCGTCGCCGGTGGCCACTGTTCCCCATGATTCATCACCACACTTCAGTGCGATCCGAGCGCCTTCCACGGGATGACCGTCGGCCTTTACGGTCAGGCGAGTTTCCACAAGTTTGTCGCCCTGCTCGCTCGCGTCATGATAAGTGGCCAACACGCCGGCAAGATCTTCAGCGGCAAACAGCCAGCGTGTCATGGAGTACGTTTCTCCAGGTTTCAAAACGACGGGCTTGCCATCGACAGGCTCATACACAATTACCGATTCGCGCGCGTTGCTGTTGCTGCGGATTCTGAATCCTGGTGCATGGACCGCATATGCCTGCTTCCAGTAGATGTCGTGAAACCAGAATAGATCGTGAGTTCCGTCTGGTGTCTTCGGCATATCTTCCTTGCCCGAGTCCGCTCGCAAATCGTCTTCGAGCACCAACGTCAGATCCGCATTCGTGGTGTTCGTCCATTTGGATTCGACTTGCAGCCATGGTTTGAAATCGGAAAGCCAGTAGTAAACCTCAAGCGATGGAGTCTTTTCGGTCCCCACGGAACTGACGAACACTGCGCCAAGCTGTGCAGTTGCCGTGACGCCATCGACATTTGCCGTTTTTTCGGTCACGTTAAAGGCGGAGCTGCCATCCAGTGAATGCACTCGCCGTCCCGGATAAAACGCACTCAACTGATCGCTTTCGTAAGTCCGTGTTGTCAGATCGATCAGGCAGCCACCGACATCGCGGACCGTCATGTTGGCATTGCGTGTCTTGACGGGCTTGGCGATCACGGCGCGCAGAAAAGCGTTCTGCATGACAATGTCGCCGTAGATCGCATCCACCTCTTTGCCCTTTGGCACCAGCCGATCCCAGTTGGATTCGGTCAGTTCTTCAACCACGGGGCGTTCATCGTCAGCGGCGTCGATTGGTGAGCTGAGCAACACACAAAAGGAGCAGACCGAGATCAGGCAGTATTGACCGATTCTGCGGAAATCACGGAGATGGAAACAATTACAAAGGTTTGACACCGGTGGGCTCCTGATGAAGTTGGCGAATGGTAGGCGGACATCATTTCCGGATCGGTTCCTAAAAACAAGTGTGCCACGAAATCCTTACCGTACCGGTGGGCTGACGCCTCACCGCTCGCCAAATCAAATGGCAGGCGATAGAGTTCATCCGATAAGAAATCGCCTCGACCAATGTGGAGCATCAACCATGGGATCACTGCCAATTGTACGAATGTGTCTCGTTCTGTTTCCTGCACTCATATCCCTGCAGACGGGGTTTGCATCTGATGAGCAGGGACCGAAGTCAGCGGCCCCGGAGACGACGCTTCGGGCTGGCGTCGGCCGGGTTGAGATTACCGATCACGCAGCCGGGCCGGTCAATGATCCGTCCTATGTCAAGGCGCTGGCGATTTCTGACGGTAGCACAACTGCGATCATTGTCACGGTCGATGCGGTTGCCATTGGCGAGATCGGGCGGATCGGGAATACGTATCTGTCCAGCGTGCGAGCGGAATTGCAGAAAGATGGCATTGCTCCGGAGAATGTCCTCGTCAATGCCAGTCACTGTCACAGCGTAGTGCGAGGTGATGCCGATCAGTTGACTGTCCAGGCTGTCAGAGAAGCCGTAGCGGCAATGGTTCCTGTGCGAGTCGGAACAGGACGCGGCTATGAAGATCGGATCATGGAAAATCGCCGATTGAAGATGAAAGACGGCAGCGAAGTCGATATGCGGCGAGCCTATTCAATGCCGAACGATGACGATGTCGCCGCCGTTGGGCCTGTGGATCCGGAGATTGGCTTGTTGCGACTGGATCGCATGGACGGCACTCCGCTCGCCCTGCTCTACAATTTCGCCTGTCATCCGATTCATGGGGTTCCGAGTGGCGGAAACACTGCCGATTTCCCAGGCTTCGCATCGAAGGCGATCGAACAGAATCTGGGCAAAAACGTGATGGCGTTTTTTATTCAGGGTTGTGCCGGCGACATCAATCCGGCGATGTACAAGACGGTTCATCAATTGCACGATGCCGAACATTACGGCAACCAACTTGGGCTCAGCACTCTTCAGGCTGCGCGGCAGATTCAGCCACATGACTCTTCAACGTTGAAGGTAATCAACGAAATTGTTGCCCTTCCCCGTGGCGCGGATCTGGAGCGAAGAATGGAATCGATCCAGGCAGAGCAGGCACAGATTGTTCAGTCCCTCAGTGGCACGAACATCAATCTGAAAACTTTTCTTCCGTTGTATGTGCAGCAAAAAGTTTCGGACGATTTTCCGGCTTACTACAGCCAGCGTTATCTGCATGAAGAATCACAAGGCCGCGACAGCCTGAGCAAACTTGACGCAGAAAACCGTGCAGGCGTGGAAGCCTATATCCGGAATATCCATGCGATGGAACACCTCACTCGTCTGCAGACCAATCTGAATCTGCTAAGGATGCACTTGAAGCAGAACCAGGTTGCGGCACTCTCAACGGTCAATGTCGAAATCTGCGGGATTCGTATCGGCGACTTTACGATGGTAACGTTTGGCGGCGAACTGACGGTCGAGATTGGCCTCGCGATTAAGAAGCGTTCACCGGCACCAAACACTTTTGTCGCTGGCTACACCAATGGGTACATCTACTATCTGCCGACCGAAGAGCAACGCAGCAATACTGGCTACGCCCAGGAAGACTGCGACTGCATCGTCGCTCCGGAATGGCAACGATTGTTCGATGAGCGAATTGACAGTGTCTTAAAGCGACTTGCGGAAATTGACTGAGAAGATCCGCTCTGCATCGAGCGGCAAATACATGTCCGATTCGGTCGTAGCTGCCGTCGCCAGACGGCGGACATCCACGCTCTGGCGAGCGTAGCCACGACATTTATTGACCGCTCGATCCTTAGCAATTTATGGTTGCTCGTTTGGCGTCCAAGAGCAAGTAATTCGCCGCTGCCGCTGGAGGAACCGGCGCTGATCGAGTTGGAAAAAACTTCTGCGCGACGGAAGATTTTTCCGAAAAAAACTTGCCAACAAAATGTCGGTTCTGCATGGTGCGGAGACAATTTCATCCCATTGTGTTGGAGAATCCGTCGTCTTCGGCACGATGCGGAGAATTGCCCATGGCCATAATCGCGTCTACGGTATGCAATCTGCGGTGCAATGACCGGTCACCTCGCGTTTTGTGGTTATTTGCAGGGATGCTATGGCGATTTCGTTTCCTGATACTGTGTCTGCCGCTATTGATTTTTCAGGGGGGGCGGTGCGCCCACAAGGCGCGTCCAAATCACAGTCACAGACTGGAATCGATGAATGCGGAGTATGTCCGGCGGGGAAATCGCTGGACGAGGCGGATGATTTCAATGCCGTCCTTGGATGGATGATGAGCGGAGTTGGGTCTCAGGTCCAGCCAGTCCGTGTTGCTGATACGTCGAATGCAACATCGACAGAAGCGATCAGTGGGACGGATTCCAGTGAAGCGGCGACGTCGTTGGACGTCGGACAAGCTGTGCCTCAGGTGAGGATGGCCGCGCTAACAGCATCGTCATCCGGTAGTACTATCGCCTTGCCGTCAGGATCGCCGCAGAGTGCTGCAGTGATATCGGAGCCTACTAAGAGCCAGGTTCCGGTCGCGGGTGGCGATACTGAGCCATCGGCTGCAATTGGGGTGGGTGCTGACACTTCCTTAAACGTAGATTTGCTGCTGCCGGGAAATAAATCACCTGCTGAAGTTGCGGCATCAGCTCAGTTCCAATCAAAAGCGGTCTCTGCGAATTCAGATTCAGTTCAGAGCTTCGAAATCCAATCGATGGAGCCATTTTTTTCCGGCCCTGCTACCAGCGATATCTCTACAGGGTCGAACGTTCAAACAACAACCTTCGACATGACTTTTACGATCCCTTCAGATTCTCCGGGTTTACCTGACGCCTTGTCGCAGGATGCGATTGATGCCCTGGAGCGAATCGGTCTTCCACCTGGATTGGCGCTGCCAGAAGCTTCCGAATCGGTGATGTCAGGCACAAACCAGACAACATCGGTGTTGCCCATTAAAATGTTACCGACTGTTCCCGCAGGTGTTTTGTCAGAATCCGCTATTGAAAACTCTGAACCTCCAGTTTCGATTCCATCAATAATTCCGGAATCCAGACTGCTTAAGACACCAACACCGGTTGTTGTTCAGTCAACTGGCGATCAGATCGCGTCGTCACGGAGACTTTCGGCGTCATCCGATTCCAAATTGCCGACAGCATCTGCGCAGGAGTTGCCGGTATCAGATTCCAAACCGTCAGTGATGCCAGCGGTGATGGGCACTATGCCTGAATCAAATACAACGGAAATCAAATCTCCGTCAGTCGTGGCAGCTTCGGCACCGGAATTGGAAATGAATTCCGGATCCGTGATGTCGCGGTTGGACGGACCGATCGAGTCTCAAAACGTTGAGTCGATACTCAGGCCTGTTCGTCTCCGGTCAACATCAGGGGCGGTGCCATTCGCAGAGGACAAATCGGGATTCCCCCCTGCTCGTGAATCCCACACGACAATTGCATCATCTTTCGACATGACGCCAAACGAAGTCTCACCTCTCAGTGTGGCAAATTCGTTTTCGAACTTCACAGCATCTGTTTCCAGCGAGGTGCGACAGCCGTTGAGCAGTCAGGTTTCTCATGCAATTCTTGCACACATCGAACACAGCGGAGTTCGCTCGAACGATTCGCTCTCAGTCCGTCTTGACCCTCCGGAGCTCGGTGAAATGAGAATCGAATTGTCGAAGACTCTGGAGGGTCTTGCTGTTCGAGTGACAGCTAGTGAAGCCGTGACGATGGACATGTTATTGGCCCGAGGCCAGGAAATTGAATCGCAACTTCGCAGCCAGCAAATGAATCTCAAATCGCTGGAGTTTCTGCAGCCCGGCATGTCAGGCAACTCGTTTTCGCAAAGGCAGCAAAATGCCGAATCGCGAACATCTGAGAAACTGATGAATCAGGTGCGCCGAGGATTGCGAAGCTCTGGTCCGACGAATCCAGTCGTTGGACGTACCACAACACCGGACTCTGGTTACGGATTGAGTTTCAGAGCATAACCCGTCAGGAGGACTTGAAATGTCGAGCAGTACGTTTGATCCGGTCGTCGGGCAGAATCAGTATCTTCGATTGTTTGCAGCTCAATTGCAGCATCAGGATCCGCTTGAACCAACGAAGCAGGAAGACTTCCTGGCACAACTGGCGCAGTTTTCGTCTGTGGAGAGTCTGCAGAACATGAACTCGCAGTTCGCCGGGCTCAGCAGCCAGCTAAATACTCTGATCGGAGTCACTCAAGGCAACAACAGTTCATCGGCAGCATTGCAGTCACTCAATGCTGGAGCGGGACTACTTGGGAAAAGTGTGAGGTACGGTTCTGGCAGTCAAGACGTTGGCGTGGTCGATCAGATCAAGCCGGACAACGGCTCGATCCTCGTGCGTATCGGCGACCAGTTCGTGCCTATTGCGAGTATTGTGAGCGTGGCGGACAACGCGGGCGCTCTGGGTCTCTGAAACCACCGTACCAGATAAGGAATTATCCCGAAATAAGATGCCGTATCGAGTAGGCCGGACCGAACTCGCCGCACTTCCGGAACTGCGGTCGCAGTCTATTGACGTAGTGAATGATATGGTTTTCCACGACGAATTTTCAGCGAGCGATGTTCCGGCAACGTGCGACCTTGGTCCGGCCTACGGATCTTATACTGCACGCGGCTCAGATTGAGGCTGTGAATCCTCGTTTAACCCGAGCCAACGGCGAGGCCGCAGTGATGCCTCCCCGTTGGGTCGGGTTAAACGAAGAAAGCCTCAATCCATGCGTTTGCAGTTGCGAAGGCATCTTTCCTCACCGAGTGAAGTATAATTCAGCCGCCGAGCGCTAGCTCCCGGTTTACATGGAACCGGACGCTAGCGCGTTCCGGCTGATAAGACAAGAATAAACCGCTCGATGCTAACGCATCGGGTTACAAGTCCGTCAACCTCGACCACTAACGAACGGGATTTTAAAAAATGGCCAATTCACTTCTGACTGGTATCTCAGGTCTTCGCGGTCACCAAAAGATGCTGGAAGTCGTTGGCAACAATCTTGCCAACTTGAATACGACCGCTTTCAAATCGTCCCGCGTCCTCTTTTCGGACCTGATGTATGAGGTTCAGCGCGGAGCATCGTCTTCTTCTTCAGGATTGCTTGGAAGCGTGAATGCCGTACAGATCGGGACGGGCAGTCGGTTGGCGACGGTTGACCGAGATTTCCAGCAGGGAAATCTTGAGGCCAGCGGAAAGCCCACGGACCTTGCCATCGACGGCAGTGGATTCTTTGTCACAAAGTCCGGCAACAACACGTACTTTAGTCGAGCTGGGTCGTTCTCGCTGGATGAACGGGGTTATCTATCAGATCCGGCGACAGGAAATCTGGTACAGCGGTTCGGCACTCTGGGCGATCCGGATGGTGTCAATCCAACATTTCAGACGCCTGGTAACACCGGGATTTATATTCCCCTTGGTGCCAGTATTGCAGGAAAAGCAACGCAGGAGGTTTCACTTTCTGGAAACCTGTCGTCGCTAGCCAAGGGGCCAGTCGCGCAAAAACTTTCGACAGTCACGCCTTTCCTGGAAGGTGGGTCGGCAATTTCGACAGCTACCAGGCTCATTGATCTGGATGGCAACTCACCCAAGTATGTCGATGGAGATATTATCCAGATCTCGGGGCAGAAAACGGACGGTACAGATCCTGACATATCGGACTTCACGATCGCGGATGCATCAACCGCTACCGTCGGAGATCTGATAGCCGCACTGAACTCGGCCTTCCCCGGAGCGACGGTCGCCCTTGGCCCAGATGGAAATATCTCTGCGACTGACGATGCGACAGGCTCGTCTAAGCTAAACATCGTTCTCAGAGACAGCGCAGGTAACGCGGGACGGACAGACTACGATCTGCATAAGCTCATTATAAAAAACGTTGGGAAAGACGGTGACAAAGTGGAACGAACCGTCGAACTTTATGATTCCAGCGGTGCTTCACATTCGGTAGGACTTGAGTTTACCAGACAGCCCGACGGTTCGTGGAACATGAAAGCCTCGATGGCTGCGGCAGATGGACAGGTTCTTGATGGAGAAGTAAACGGAATTACGTTCCTTGACGACGGAACGTTTGCTCAAGTCGCTGGTACAGGCGATGGTGACGCGAATATCGAGTTTCGTTTTACCGGGCAGCAGGCACCACAATCGATGGATCTTTCGTTTGGTCTGGCTGGCACGATCAATGGTCTGGCTCAACTGGGAACTGCTTCCGCACTCGAAGTCGGTCAGGACGGATTCTCGCCGGGAAAACTGAGTGACGTGCATATTGATACGGATGGTACGGTGTTCGGACTTGCCTCGAACGGGCTTCAGATCGCGTTAGGGCAGTTGGCCGTCGCTTCATTCCGAAACGTCAATGGATTGTCGGCTGTTGGCGGTAACTACTATCAAGCGTCGCTGGCAAGCGGGAACCCGGAGATCGGGACACCATTGAGCGGAGGCCGCGGAGCGCTCCGTTCGGGGCAGCTTGAAGGTTCAAACGTAGACCTCGCTCTGGAATTCACGCGATTGATTATCGCACAGCGTGGTTTTTCGGCCAACGCCCGAACAATTACCGTGACGGACCGAGTGCTTGAAGAATTAACGAATATCATTCGTTAATCGATCGGCAGTAAAGGATTTTCCTTCGGCGAATCTGTAAGGAAAGCCGCCTGGTTCCATTGACCATGTTGAAGGAAGCAGATCTGAGGACAGATCTGCCTAGGTTGTCCGACCTGTCTCAGGTCGGATTCCAGTGGCGGGGCGAGGATATCTGTCAAACTCGTTTCTGTCGCTCGCCTCAGTCGATAGTCGAACGGCGAACCGCACGCGGAGTGTACACCGGGATTTCACGCCAGCGCCTTCCAACTCCGGCCACCCTCAAATTCAACTGTGACAAAGCAACAGTGTTTTAATTTATGCACGGTTGCAATTCGCGACCAGAGACGGAATGATTGGGGCTCCCGCCTCAATTCTTCCTCGCTGTCTCCGAATGCCAAATATGCTGACCCGCCTGTTTCGAATCTTCCAAATCGCTTGTCTCTCAAGTACATTGTTCGCCGCAGCCAGCGCCGACGACTGGAAAACGTTGACGATCCCGGATGCCTGGCGCAGCGTGCCGAGCGGTGAATTGGCCCCGATCAATGGCTATTCATGGTATCGCGCACTGGTCAAGGTCCCGCCGGAATGGGACGGTCAGCCTCTGACTCTGTTTCTGGAAGCGCTGGATGACGCGCGAGCGGCGTATGTTGGTGGACGGCCCGTTGGGGCCACCGGCACGTTTCCTCCGCAGTTTCGCAGCGGGCTTGGTGAACGTGGCCGTTACGCGGTGGATCCATCGTTCGTGAAAGGCAATAGTTTTCTGACGGTTGCCATTCGCGTCTACCAGAATGATCCACGCCCGAATTTCAGCGTCGCGCCGCCCGTGTTATTGAACGAAGAGCTGAAGCAGGCGATACGACTGGAAGGAATCTGGCAATACCGTCCGGGTGATGATGTCGCATGGTCGGCAGCCACGCCGGAAGATTTCGGCTTCGATTTCACGAAGACACTCATCGAAACGGATGCCGTTGCCAAAGGTGTGTATTTCAAGACCGATTCCGTTGACGACATCGACAAATACGTTTCTCGCCGCAGCGGTGATACAGACCCGCTTAGCCCCGGCGAAGCGGTGAAGCGTTTCAAGACTCCGGATGATTTATCAGTACAGTTGGTATTGGGCGATCCGGATATTGCCCAACCGTTGTTCATGTCGTGGGACGATCGCAGTCGTTTGTGGGTGATGGAATATCGACAGTATCCGGATATCGCCGGTTTGAAGATGCTCAGTCGGGACACATTTCTGCGGTCCGTTTACGACAAAGTCCCCCCTGCTCCGCCAAATCACGACAAGGGCGCCGATCGGATCAGCATTCACGAAGACACTGACGGTGATGGTGTTTACGACAAGCACAATATCTTCGTGGATGAATTGAATCTTGCATCTTCCTTTGCGATCGGACGTGGTGGTGTATACGTCACGAATCCGCCATATCTGTTGTTCTATCCGGACCGAAATCAGGACGACATCCCAGATGGCGATCCACAGGTTCTGCTGGAAGGATTTGGCATTGAAGATTCCCATTCGGTGATCAACAGCCTGCGTTTCGGCCCGGATGGCTGGCTGTATGGAGCTCAAGGCAGCACTGTGACGGGCGTCATTAAGAAGCCCGGCAGCAAAGATCCTCCCGTGCGATCACTTGGCCAGTTGATCTGGCGCTATCATCCGGAGAAGCAGATTTATGAGATCTTCGCGGAAGGCGGTGGCAACACGTTCGGCTGCGAGATTGATGAAAAGGGGCGTGTTTTTTCCGGCCATAATGGCGGAGACACGCGTGGTTTTCATTATGTCCAGGGTGGCTACTATCGCAAGGGTTTCGGGAAGCATGGACCTCTGTCGAATCCGTACTCATTCGGCTACTTCGAAACCATCAAGCATCACAGCGTACCGCGATTCACACACAACTTCATCATCTACGAAGAGAACACATTGCCGCAGCGATTCCAAGGCCAGTTGTTTGGTATCGAACCGCTCCAGGGACAGGTCGTGCTGAGCAACTTCAAACCGTATCAGTCATCATTTGAAACGGAAGATATCGAGCGAGTTCTGACGACCGATGATCCGTGGTTTCGCCCGGTCGATATCAAGGCCGGTCCTGATGGAGACATTTTCATTGCGGACATGTACGAACAACGTATCGACCACAGCAGCCACTACGCAGGCCGCATTGATCGAACAAACGGCCGCATCTACAAATTGACCACAAAAGGCGAGCGGCAGGACGTCAGTCCTCCGATCTCTTCTTCAAGGAATAATAGTCTCGCACTCGCATCAACTCATGATCTTATCAAACTTCTCGACCATCCCTCCAGGTGGCATCGTCAAACTGCAATCCGTCTCCTGGGCGATCGCAAAGACACTTCCGTCATTCCAGAACTCACAACAGAACTTGCAGGCCTTTCCGGCCAATCCGCTCTTGAAAGACTCTGGGCGCTCAATGCCTGCGGAGGACTCACCGACGAAGTCGCGATCAAATTACTGAGTCACAATGATCCGTTTGTGCGTGCCTGGACCGTGCGACTGGTCTGCGATTTCGCAATCGTGTCAAATGACGTCGCATCAGCGATCGCCACAGTGGCCAGCAAAGAAGCGTACATCGACGTTCGCAAACAGATGGCATGTTCTGCTCGACGACTGCCACCGGAACTGGCCCTTCCAATCATTCGTGAACTGCTGCACTTCGACGAAGATGCTGCCGACATTCATCAGCCACTCCTGATCTGGTGGGCGATTGAATCGCAGGTCGGACGAACGGGAATCGACAACATTGTCCGTTCACTGTTCGCAGACTCTGCCAATTGGCAACGACCACTGGTCGCCGAATTTATCACAGAACGTCTGATGAAGCGCTACGCTCTGTCAGGAACGCGTGAAGATCTGCTGAGCGCTGCATTCCTGCTGAATGCAGTGACCGACAAGTCCAGCATTGATCGACTGTTGAAAGGTTTTGAAGAAGCGTTTCAAGGTCGCAGTCTGGCTGGGATTCCCGATGAACTGGTGACAGCTCTTGCAAAAAGCGGGGGCGGATCGCTGGCGCTGCGTTTCCGTCAGTCACAACCGGATGCTGTCGCTGAAGCGGTGAAGATTATGGGCGATACGGCTGCGGCACCCGACGTCCGCCGTCAGCTTATAGAAATCTGCGGTCAGATTCATGCCACCGATTTATTGCCCGTGCTGCTGGATTTGGTGAAACATGAACAGGATGCCTCAGTGCTGGCCACGACGTTTACAGCTTTGCAGAATTACGACGCTGCGGAAATCGGAGACGACGTGACTGAACGCTTTGCGGAACTGGCGGAAGAACCACAATTGGCCGCAGAAGCCCTGCTTGTGAGTCGCACAATCTGGTCCAAACAATTGCTGAACGCGGTTGATGCCGGCAAGATCTCGCCGGACAGAATTTCAAATTCTGCATTGCGCAAAATGTTGATGCACGGGGATGATTCTATCAGCGCGGCTGTTTTGAAACACTGGGGTGAGATTTCCGCAATATCGCCAGCGCAGGTGCAGGCCGAGATTTCTCGACTGAACACTGTGCTTAACGCTGGAACCGGAAACCCTCGATCGGGGAAAATGTTGTTCATGCAGAACTGCGGTCGTTGTCACTTGCTGTACGAAGAAGGCGGTCGCATTGGTCCGGATCTTACGCCTTTTGCCCGCAATAACATGGAACGGATGTTGATGAGTGTCGTTAATCCGAGTCTTGAAATCCGTGAAGGATTTGAAAACTATGTGCTGGTCACCAATGACGGTCGTGTTCTCAACGGATTTCTTGCCGATAAAGACAGCCAGATCGTGATCCTGCGCGGAGTTGATGGTCAGAATACGATTGTCAAGAGGGAAGACATCGATGATATGCACGTGATTCCGCAGTCCGTGATGCCTGAGGGAGCGCTCAAGTTGCTGAATGATCAGCAGGTCCGAGATTTGTTTGCGTACCTCCGTTCGACGCAGCCTGTTAACTACTGAATGCGGCCGGAGCACTGGCTCTTGAGGATTCGGAAGCATTCGGTTTCTCTGCCGAGAGCGTTCAATGGGCCGCTGAAATGCAGCCACAGTCAGCCGATACGCGTTGATTCCCCGAAGAAAATTCCAGTGCGGCGAATTCGGGCAGTGCTGCTGTGATCGATGGCAGACATTGATAATTGCGTGCGAGTCGCTGATTTTCGCAAAGCCGATTTGTTTGCACCTGGATAGGTTCATATCGGTCTTGTCGTTGTCTCGACTCATATTCGTGAGGACTGTTCTGGTCAACGGTACGAGGTTTGCGAATTCGTGATTTCAAAGGCATTTCGCTGAGTTTTGCCTGTTTTGTTATCACCGATTCTGGAGTCTCTCGTGCACTTGTTTTCGACGCGCCGAAGATCGTCTGTGGTATGCGCGTTCGCGTTACTGGCGGTGTGTTGTGAGTTCGGGTGTACGGGATCGGAGCCAGTTACTGCGACATCTCTTCCAGATCCGGTGGTCGTGGTGCCGGAAGCGTCGGCGACCAGTTCTCCTGCTTCATTGCAGGGTGAATCGGAAGCCCCTTCAACACAAGAATCCATTGCTGTTCGTGCGAGCCTGTTGCTCGAAAAAACAGACTTGAAATTCGGATTTATAAAGCTGACCGATTGTGCGCCGCTCGTGATTGCTCGGAAAAAATGCTTCTTTCAGGACGAGGGCCTGCAGGTCGAAGTGATTGCCCAGCCGAACTGGAAAACGTTGCTGGACAACGTGATCAACGGCGAACTGGACGGGGCTCACATGCTTTCCGGTCAGCCCATCGCCGCGACAATTGGGATTGGTACGAAGGCACCCATCGTGACTGCCTATACGATGGATCTGAATGGTAATGCGATCACTGTTTCCAATTCGATTTGGGAACAAATGCAGTCCAACGATGAAGGGTTACGACAGCCAACACCACCTCATCCGATCACGGCTGCGGCACTCAAGCCTGTCGTCAATCAAATGCTGGCTGAAGGCAGAAAACTTCAGATGGCGATGGTCTTTCCGGTCTCCACTCATAACTACGAACTCTTACGGCGATTGCCGAAGAAAAACAGTATTTGCTCAAGATCTCGGAAAAACTGACGCGTGGGAGCAATCTGGCCTGGGTGTTCTTTGGTTTCGTGCTGGGATCAGTGACTGCGATTTCGATCGGCGTCCTGTGCGGTCTGAACCCAACATTTATGTCGGCGATGACTCCATTTATTGCGATGTTCAAACCCGTGTCGGCGATCGTGTGGTTACCGATCGCATTGATCATCGTGGGCGGGTTTATGCTCGACCGGGACAAGCACTGGTTCATTTCATTGCTCGCTGAGATTCCGCTGGTCGATCGACTGAAGATCAATGCAGCCTTCATCGCGTCAGGTGTCACGGTGGCATTCTGCTCGTTCTAGCCAACCCTTGTCAACACAGTACTCGGTGTCGCGTCCATTGAGGCAGTGCCCGTGTGTCGTGGTTCCGATCAGTTGGCTGTTGTAGTCCTGATGGTTTGAAGTGTCGAACGACGAAAGAGTTTCGCGATGATCGCCCCTGAGCAACAAACGATCGTCGTAGTCGGTAATGGCATGGTCGGTCTGCGATTCTGTGAACAGCTCACGGCATTTGACGAACGGAAGCGTTTTCGCATCGTGACATTCTGCGAGGAATCGCGCGCCGCTTATGATCGTGTGGGTCTCACAAATTTCTTCGCCCACCGAGATGCCGAAAAACTGATGCTGGCCCGTAAAGAGTGGTACGAATCGGTTGGCATTGAACTGCACATCGGTGACCGTGCGATTCAGATCGATCGCGACCGTCGTTCGGTGCGGTCCTTGAAGGGTGTTCAGATCAACTATGACAAACTGATTATGGCCACCGGATCATTTCCGTTTGTGCCGTCGGTGCCGGGCGTTCAAAAGCAGGGGATCTTTGTTTATCGCACAATTGAAGATCTTGAACATATCATCGCGTATTCCAAAAAAGCGAAATCGTGTGCCGTTATCGGGGGCGGACTACGCGGACTGGAAGCGGCAAAGGCCACCTTCGATCTGGGTCTGGAAACGCATGTGATCGAGTTCGCCCCGCGACTGATGCCTCGCCAGCTCGATGAAGCGGGGTCACGGACTTTGTTGCATAAGATTCGCGACATCGGCGTACACGTTCACCTTGGAAAGTCGTCGAAAGAAATTCACGGCGAAAGCAGCATTCAGCGAATTGAATTCAACGACGGCACGTTTCTGGACTGCGATATGTTGATCGTCTCCGCCGGGATTCGGCCACGTGATGACCTTGCGAAACAGTCAAGTCTGCAGATCGGTGAACTTGGCGGAATTCTGGTCAACGATCGACTACAGACAAGTGATCCGAATATCTTTGCGATTGGCGAATGTGCTCTGCACGGCGGGATGATTTACGGTCTGGTGGCTCCGGGTTATACGATGGCTGAAACGGTCGCGGCAAACTTCTGCGGCGACAATCGAACGTTTTCGGGAACCGATCTTTCTACCAAACTGAAGCTGATGGGCATCGATGTCGCAAGCTTTGGCAATTATGAAGCCGGGCAGGATGTTTCCCACAGCCTGACATGGGAAGATCCGTCTTCCGGCGTTTATAAGAAACTCTTATTCTCTCTCGACGGAAAAACATTGCTCGGCGGAATCCTGGTCGGTGATACGAGCGACTATGGTTGCTTGTCGGTTTTCGCCAAGTCCGCATCCCCCCTGCCCTGTGCGCCGTATGAACTGATATTGGGAAGTTCCAAAGGTTCCTCGGCGCTGGGCGGCATTGATGCCACGCCGGATTCCGCTCAGGTCGGTTCCTGTAACAACGTCACAAAGGCGGCATCGACCATCTCCCCCTGACGCTGCGCTTGGGGGAGGTTGCTGGCGAATGTCCGGTAGCAAATCTGATCACTACTGTTCTAGCGATCCTGAGCAGGGATCGTAGATCATGCCGACCCTAACGTTGTCTCTACGGCCCGTCGGGCCACATGTCACCCTGATCACAACTCTGGCTGTCTTCGGAGTGCGTTGCGGCGAATTTACAGAGCGATATCTGTTTTTCCGAGTGGTCGTGCCGCTGAGAATGATGTGAAAGAGCTGCTTGGCAAGCTGGATTTTTTTGTCGTTCAGGACATGTACCATTCGACCGAAACCGCCGCACTGGCGGACCTCGTGCTTCCCGCAGCCGGCTGGGGCGAAAAGGAAGGCACGTTTATTAATTCTGAGCGGCGACTCGGTGTCATTCGTTCTGTGAAAACAGCACCAGGCCAGGCTTTGTCGGATTTTCGCATCTTTCGATTGGTTGCGGAGTCCTGGGGCTGCGACCATCTCTTGGAAAACTGGACGATGCCTGAGTCTGTTTTCCAATCTCTGAAAGAACTCTCCGCTGGACAACCCTATTCATCTTTGAAGAACCGCAGCCACTGACCAAACCACAGGATGACGAGTATCCATTCATGCTGCTCACAGGACGTGGCACTGCGTCACAGTGGCACACGCAGACTCGCACTTCGAGGTCTGGCCAAGACATTCATCGCCAGAACTTGAAACTGGCAGTTCATTGTTCTGTCCTTTGAAAAAGTCACGGAACACTGAAATCAGGCATGGTTATGGACCGACCGTACAGTATATTGAACCGTTCTGTTCGGATTTATCCATTGCGTGGCGACGATAAGACCACCGATCCAATGAGTGGTCAATGAACACCTCGGCGATAAAAACAGTGTTTTCTGCGGGCCGCGTTGTCTGGTTTGTACTCTTGATCATCACGATTGCGGCCGTTGTCGCGGCTCAATACGTCAAAGATCGTGCGACAGCCGCATCGAAAAAAGTGACTGAGTCGTTGTCGGAATTGGTGCGAACGCATGTCTATGCGTTAGGGCGTTTGGAGCCAGCGGGTACCGTTCTGCAACTGATGCCCAAATCGGGAAATGACGGCGCTACCGTCGAAAGGCTGTTTGTCAGGGAAGGCGACGATGTCGAGGCCGGAGCAACCTTGGCGGTGATGGACAACCAGTCTCGACGAATTGCGACTCTCAAAGAGTCACAGGCACGTCTGGAAGCGGCTCAGGCGGGATTACTGCGGGTCAAGGCCGGGGCGAAGACGGGTGATCTTGAGGCGCAGCAGGCTGTGGTAGCACTTACGGAGGAACAGTCACGCGTTGCCAATCGGGAACTATCACGCGTGAAGGAGTTGCAGAAACGAAATGCGACTACGATCGAGATGATCGAACAGAAACAATGGGAATATGATCGACTTCAACTGGAGGCACGGCGCGCGGCGGCTCAACTGGAGAGTCTTCGTGAGATTCGCCATGTTGATGTCCTGGTCGCAGAAAAAGACGTCAAGGCGGCAGAAGCGGCTGTTGTCAAAGCGGAGGCTGATGCTTCTGCGTCGGAATTGCTGGCTCCTGTTGCCGGAAGAATTTTGCGGATTCACACGTATCCAGGCGAGCGAGTGAGTGACGCCGGGATCATGGAACTCGGCAATGTGCGTCAGATGCAGGCCGTGGCCGAAGTTTTCGAAGCAGATATTCCGATTCTCCAGGTGGGTATGGAGACGGAAATCAAGGTTGATGCATCGGGCGAACTGCTGCGTGGACGGATTGCGGAAATCGGGCACATCGTCGCACGTAAAGCTGTACTGACAAACGACCCGGTCAGCGACACCGATGCCCGCGTCGTGGAAGTACGAATTCAACTTGATGCCAATACCACAGAGCACGTGGCTCGACTTTCCAATGCACGTGTGGAAGTCAGCATTCATCTGGAACGATCCGATTTGAATCCAGACAGAAAAAGCGGCAGTACCGAATTGACCAATGGGTCATTTCGCAAGCGATCGCAGAAATCCGCATCGCACGTCAACTAAGATTCTTCACCCTCCATCAGTGTGATACCCATGTATTCCAGTTTCTTCCTAGCGTGGTATCAATTGAGCCACAATAAGGTGAAGCTGGCCGTTGCTGCCGCCGGAGTGGTTGTGGCCGTGATGCTGATGCTGGTTCAGTTGGGGATTCGACAGGGAGCGCTGGACAACAGTGTGGCAGTCGCGCGGCGAGTGACTGCGGATCTTGTGGTCGTCAGTCCGCGCACGAAAACGATTTTCGCATCGGCCCAGTTTCCCCGACGCTTGCTGTATCGGCTTGGCTCATCTGAGGATGTCGTTGAGATCGGCGAAATGTATATGGGCCAGGGAAGGTTCCGGAATCCGTGGAACAAGCTGGAGTTTCCTGTAAGCATTTACGGGATCAACCCGCATTCTCCGATGATGAATCTACCGGGAATCGAACGATTCGCAGACAAGCTGGAACTCACCGATCGTGTGCTCTACGACGGACTGAGTCGCACAAACTACGGCCCGGTCGTGAAGTATCTGAAGGAGCATGGCACGCTGGATGTGGAAGTGAATCTTCGCAAGATTCAGCTTGTTGACACCATCGACGTCGGGATTTCCATTAATGCGGACGGCAATCTGTTTATGTCGCCAGCCAATTTTCAACGGATGTTTCCGGGTCGCCAGTCCGGATCCGTGGATTTGGGTCTGATTCGTATTCGCGATGGTGTCAGTGCAGAAGCTGTCCGCGATCAGTTGAGTCAATACCTGGGGCAGGAAGCCAAAGTACTGACTCGCGATCAACTTATTGACTCAGAGATTCTGTTCATTCGCGAAAATGCTCCGCTCGACTTTATTTTCGGCATGGGTGCAGCCGTTGGTTTCTTTATCGGATTTGTCGTGGTCTACCAGATCCTTTATACCGAAGTCACGAACCACATGCCTCAGTATGCAACTCTGAAGGCGATGGGTTTCAGCGATCGCTATCTGTTACGAATGGTTGTGAGTCAGGCAATGATCCTGTCGTTGCTTGGTTATTTCCCAGGTTTTGTGCTGGCTCTTGGCCTGTACCGAGTCGCAACCAACGCCATCCAGATGGAGTTTTCGATGACCGTTGAAAGGGCAATTGCTGTGTTTGTGCTGACAATGATCATGTGTGGTTTGTCAGCGATCATTGCGATTCGAAAAGTCAGAACCGCTGACCCCGCTGATGTATTTTGAGGATCACCCGTGAACCGACGAGAATCTGATGTCGAAGACTGAAACAAGTCCGGAGAAACCTGTCGTTTCTTCAAGACACGTGAACTTCTGGTTTGGCGAAGGCGACCTGAAGAAGCAGGTGTTGTTTGATGTCTGCATGGAAGTTGCGCCGGGAGAAATTGTCCTTCTGACGGGCCCGAGTGGCAGTGGCAAGACCACGTTGCTGACGCTCGTTGGTGCGTTGCGAAAAGTGCGGGATGGAGAACTAGACGTCCTTTCGCGACCGCTGCACGCTGTGAGCCTGAATGACCTTGTCGATGTTCGGCGCGAAATCGGTTTCATTTTTCAGCAGCACAATCTGTTACCATTCCTGACGGCTCGACAAAACGTCGAACTGATGTTTGAACTGCATCGCGATGTCAGTCACGGTGATGCATCACGTCTGACAGAGGATCTGCTGACCAGCGTGGGGCTTGCCGACCGCATGGATTACTATCCGGCAAAACTTTCGGGCGGCCAAAAACAACGCGTCGCCGTGGCGCGGGCATTGGTGACAAGTCCTAATCTGATTCTGGCCGACGAACCCACCGCAGCGCTGGACAGTCACTCGGGGCGCGACGTTGTCACTTTGTTGCAGGAGCTGGCAAGAGACCGAAACTGTCCGATCCTGATGGTAACGCATGATCCGCGAATTCTGGACATTGCCGACCGAATCATCAATATGGAAGACGGACGTGTTGAAACTGTGAAATAGTGGGCGTTGAAAAAGGTGTCTGGAACTTTGGAGGCATTAGAGAATACCGCAAATCAGCTAATGCCGGAGAGTTCCAGACACCTTTTTCAACCCGTACCCTTCGTAGCGGAAGTCGCCAGGACTTTCGACCGCATTTCTCATCGACCGAAACTCCTGGCGAGTTCCGCTACGGTAAATCCTTTCCTGTCGCTGGCTGTAAGACGGCTGCCGAGAAACTGCAACAACACAAGGTCGGATGTTCTCACTGCGAACTGTTGACTGGCAAAATGCCCAGCCTTAGACAGGTCGGGTGACTTGACGATCTGAGGACTCGATGCGTCGCCTTCTGGAAATCGTCTGGCTTCGCGAAGTAGATGTTGGGAACGTACTTTTGTGGATTGCGATCGACCAGCGGAAACCATGTGCTCTGGATTTGAACCATCAGGCGATGGTCTTTTCGGAACCGATGCAGCACATCCAGAAGTTCCAATCGAACTAGAGTTGGCTCATTGGGAACAAAGGGCTCCGGCTTCGCGTAGTCGTTTCGGTATCGGCCGCGGATGACTTCACTGCGTATCAGCATCTGGTAGCCATCATGCGATGGATAGACATATCGTGGTGCGGGTTCAGTGCCAGGTACAGCCTGTTCGACTGAATTGTTGCTCAGCCAACTAAACGCGTGAGCCAGAAAGAATGAGCCGTGGTGCAGAAAGTCGTCGAAGTACCAGTCACCAATGGGTGCCTGGGGCGAAACGGCCTTGAGCGCAGGATGAGCATCGATCATTCCCGCTGCGGCATAAAATCCAGGATACGAAATCCCGTACATGCCAACACGACCGTTGTGGTTTGGCACGTTCCTGAGCAGCCATTCGATCGTGTCATATGCGTCTGAACTCTCATCAACGTCCGTTGGTTTTTTCTTGTTCGGCACGTGCGGCGTCACCTGCATAAATTTGCCCTCAGATGAAAATCTGCCGCGCACGTCCTGATTGACGAAGATATAGCCAGCCGCAACAAACAGTTCACTCGGCCCCAGCCTGGAAGGATATTGGTCTTCACCATAAGGCGCGACATTGTATGGTGTGCGTTTCAAGAGAATTGGATACGTTTGGGTTGTGTCATTCGGAACGAAAACCGACGTCATAAGTTTCACGCCATCGCGCATCGGCACCATGTACTCGTGTTTGGTGTAATGCAGCCGGATGTAATTCTCGGGCTGATCCACGTCCTGAGCTGCGGCGTGAAAGTTGCCACATATCGTGACCAGAAATAAGACCGGATAAAATGCGGACTTTGTAAAGAGTCTCATATGACAATGGCTCCGTGAACGGAGTGAGCGAGAAACGTGAATTGGTGCAGCGTGACGCATTTCGTCCGGTTCGCCAAGTGACCCGTGACCGTGGGGCGGCTTCAGCCGTTCGCAGAAAATAATTCCAAACCCACTTGACGTACCTACAATTCGTCGGTAGTCTGCCGACGTTACGTAGGTAAATGTCTTCCCGAGGATTTAAAAATGGCAAAACCGGATACGGCTCCGCTGACTGAGGCGCAGCGGGAGATCATGGAGGTTGTTTGGGATCGTCAGGAAGTCACGGTCACGGAAGTGCGGGACGAACTGCTGAAGAAACGCGAAGTGGCGCGGAATACGGTTCAGACAATGATCGTGCGTCTGGAAGAACGTGGCTGGCTGAAGCATCGCGAGGATCGTCGCACGTTTTGGTATTCGGCCAATCGACCACGCACTGTATCGCTCGGTGCCAGAGTGGCTCAGATGGTCGATCGACTCTTTGCCGGATCCCCCGATGAATTGATGAGCGCGCTGATTGAGTATCGCGGGCTGTCCGATGGCGAATCGGAGCGGATTAAAGAGATGATCGAACAGGCTGAAACGAAAAAGGCTGAAAAGAAACCAACGGGCAACGCAAAGCGAGGAAAGTAGCCATGAGCGATTTGATCTGGAGTTACGGTGATCCGATTCTGGTCTGGTCCGTGAATGTCGTGTTGCAGGTCAGCATCCTGGCGACTGTGGCACTTCTGGTCGGGCGATTGTTGCGGCGAGCGTCGGCGGCGAGGTACTGGCTGTCGTGTCTGACGCTGGTATTGGTGCTGCTATGCCCAGTCGTTGCCGGCATTGTCCAGTCGTCGGGGATTGGCCTGGTCTCGATTCCTGTGACGCAGGTTCCATCGCTGGAGAAATCGTCAGCATTGGGTGATGCTCATGATGTGTCGGCTCCGCGCGTTGACGATGTGGGTTCAACCGTCGATTCTGGCGAACCTTCCAGATTGGTATTGGCTGACTCCTCGCGAACGCCATCCGATATGCAGCGGGCTGGGGAACATTCTGCGGAAGGCGGCATTGCGTCGTCGATGAATTCCTCGATATTCGCCGCAGATTCTGCATCTCGTGCGGAAAACAATGGATCGACGGCACACTGGATCTGGCTGGTGCGGAGAATCGGGCCGCCGATGTTGATTGTCTGGGCTGCGGGAGCAATTGTCTTGCTCATTCGTCTGGTTGTCGCCTGGATTCTGTTGTCTGAGTTGCTGCGTTCCGCAGCACCCAATACGGACTCACGGCTGACGCAGACTTTCCGCGAGGCATGGCTGGCACTTGGACCTGACGCACTCGGGGCTGGCACAGCAATCTCGCGCAGCAAAAGTCGCCGGATGCCCGAACTTGTGTTTTCGGACAAATTGTCCGGGCCTGCGGCGGCCGGTATTCTTTCACCGAAAGTTATCCTGCCGACATCATTCGCTCGGCGCATCAATACGCAGCAACTTCGCGACGTTCTGATTCACGAAGTCGCGCATGTCTTGCGCGGCGACCAGATGATCGTGCTGTTGCAGAACGTTATCGGTGCCGTATTCTGGATACATCCTCTCGTACGATTGCTCAACCGCCAGCTCGCGCAAGCCCGTGAAGAAGTTTGCGACAACTACGTGCTCGCATCCACTGATGCACCGTCGTACAGTCGAACTCTGCTGACATTGTCGCAACTTCTGGACTCACCACGGGCAATGACCGGCACCGTCGGCTTATTCACGTCGCGATGGAAGCTGCAACAGCGAGTCGCCGGGTTGCTGGACGAACAACGAAGTCGAGTCACACGACTGAGCAAGTCGGCGTTCGTATTGATCGGTGTGGCGTCTCTGGTTTTGGCGGTGACGGTGACATTCGGCACGATCTCAATCGCAGCCACTTCGGGACAGGAATCAGACAAACCAAAAGACGCAGGTCCGGTGACAAGATATGTCGTGGTCAAAGGTGTGGTGCTGAAACCCGACGGTACGTTTGCAAAAGGGGCCACAGTTCGATCGGCGGCAGTGGTCTTCGCCAGTCATAAACGACTACTACCAGACGATTTTCAGACACGACTATTTGAGACGACGACCGATGATAAAGGACAGTTCGAAATTGAGATCGACCGCCGTCCTTACGGCGAACTTGATACGGGCGGCACCATATTCGAGGACAACTGGAGGGTTGCACCGATCGCTGCCAGCCTGCACGGATTCGGTTGCGACTGGACAACCTACGACGAAGTTGCCCAGCAGGATCAAATCATTTTGCAACTGGTGAACGACGTGCCGCTTCGAGGACGGGTTATCGATCTCGAAGGCAATGCAATAGGCGGCGTCACAATCAGGCTGGGCGGGCTGAGTCGTTCAGATTCCGGAGACCTCTCAGATTGGCTGGCAGCCATTAAAGCGGGCGAAAGTCCCCAGACGGCGTATCGACACGCACCGCACTCCGAAGATCCCAGGATTGCCGGAATCGCCGGTACTTACACGACCGCAGATGATGGGTCGTTTGAAGTGCATGGAATCGGTCGTGAACGGAAAGTGTCATTGGAATTTGTCGGTTCGAATGTCGCAATTCAACAAGCTGAGGCGGTGACACGTGAAATGCCATCGACTAGGCGGATGCTATTCGCCGGTGAGACCGGGCCGGTCTTTGGTTCCAACTTCGTCTTCACCGCTGCACCAAGTCAGCCGGTTTCGGGTATCGTGATTGATGCTGAGACGAAACGACCTCTCGCAGGTGTTGCCGTTGTGGGAGATAGATTTGCGGGGTCGATAATGGGCGGTCTCAATGCGATCTCGACGACAACGGACGTTGATGGCCGGTTTCGGCTCACTGGATTTCCAAAGGGGCAACCTAATGCGGAAAAATACCATCAACATAACCACATGATGGTCCGTCCGACCGACGATCAGCCGTATTTGATGCAAAACGTTGAGGTTCCATTTGGTCAAGGACTTGATGAGATTGAAATGACCGTTGAACTGCATCGTGGAGTGTGGATCAAAGGGCGAGTCACAGATAAGGTGTCTGGAAAACCCGTCGCTGCTGTTCGAATGCACTATCTGCCCTACCGCACGAACGAGTTTGCTCAGGCGCTGCCGGAGTTTGATGACAATGGAAACGTCGATGGCGATCAGAAACGGTACCAAACCGATGAACAAGGTGAATATCGTTTGGTGGGACTCCCCGGCCGAGCGGTCGTGGGCGCAGAGAGCATTGCGAAGCCGTACCGTTACGGGGTGGGCTACGATCAGTTGAATGTCCCCAGCGAAAAGGGCGCAGCCTGGCGATTGTTCTACCACAATCCGGTACTTCCGGGTCCAAAGTGGCCGAACGTTATGCTGGAAGTGAATCCTGCGCAGGATGCCGAAGAGATCGCTCTTGATTTCGAACTCGATCCAGGAGCTTCTGTCGAAGTTCGGGTTGTGGATGAAAATGACAAACTTGTGACAGGTGCTTTTCTGATTGGTCTCACCTCCCGACACGTCAACTCGGGAGTCACGGAAGCGCGAGCCTATGAGGCCATCAACCTTGCACCGGACGAGAATCGAACGATGATTGTTCACCACAAAGAACGAAATATCGGTCGAATTGTTCGCATCGGAGCTGAAGACGTGGAAGCGGGAAAAATGCTGATCCGCCTGCAACAGTGCGTCACGGTTACCGGGCAACTGACAGACGAAGGAAAACCACTCTCAGGATTGATGATCGAGCCGAGAATTCTGCCGTCCGGGGACTTTAGCCCGAGCTTACCTAACGTTGCCACAGACATCGACGGTCGATTTCAATGCACGTTGCTCCCAGGCTGCAGCTATCAGTTTTATGTGGAAGTTCACGGTCTGAATGACGTCGCATTCTTCCCCGATGAACTCACTATCGAACCCGGAAAGAACATCGATCTCGGTACGCTCAAGCTGACTTCAGATCGCAAGTTTGTAAGTGACGCCGCAGAGCCAGCCAACGGAAGATAATCAACTCGTATTGTGACTCCGCTGCGTTTCAGTCCCGGCAGGGACGACAGCCCGATGCCGGTGACGACAGTTACCGGAACTCGTTGTGTTATAGATCCCAAGTCTCGGAGGGACGACAGCAAGGTTCCGCACCTTTCGCTATCGTCCCTGCCGGGACTGAATCGCAAACTTGACTTGCGATAGATTCAATTACTGTACGTGTGATTATGTGTACGTCTGTTTCGCGAGTTGAGCGAAGCCGGATTCTCGGCTGTTTTGGTAATAGCGTCACGGTCGTTTCGAAGAAAAATAAAACTACTGTACACGCCTGCATATTCGGACTCAGGTTTCTTGCGGAACCGAAGCCTCTTGATGCCAACGGGTTACGACGGAAGCTGATGCTCTACTGCTGACCATCGAATTCAGAATTCCGTCGTAAAGGCTTTGAAAATAGCCACTTGCGCTGTTCATCTGGATTCTGAATTGCGGGCCGCTAGGATCGTGCGTACTCGCTGTTCACAGTGAGGCGTTCATGTTGCTCAGAGGAGTTCGACGGGCAACAAATTCTCCCCCCCGAACGGATGCCCGTCCCCTCGGTCTGCACCACAACGTTGCAGTTCGAACTTAGGCAGTTGGCGTCAATCTATTTCAGTCGCTTCGGCGCTGAGTTTCCACGTCGGCTGATTTAACGGGTTCTGCCATGTCACGACATAATTCAATTCGCAGAAGTACCACTCGCTCTAATCTTCCTGCTGCGCGGCATGGTCGCGTCCGATCCCGCAGCGCGAGTTCCGTTCCAGCCTCCGCTCACCAGCGTCGAGGCGAAGGGCTGGCTCATGGTCGTGCATTTGACGCTCCTGAGGTGTGGCACAGTCCGGTCAATCGGGAAGATTCACAGGATCACGATCTGAATATCGTGATTCAGCCTGCGGGAAAGGGATACATTCATCCGGTTTCCGCCGATGAAGTTCGTGAACGGATACTTCAATTGCCGACGAAATTTCAGGAGAAGCTGGACGTCGTTCAGTTCAGTCGCATGACGAAGAAGCGCCGTCTGTTTCCATGTTACGGTCTGCAGTGGGGATCCGCCGTTTATCTTTATCCGATCGAAGCATCGCTTGAAGAACTTTATGTCCGAGCGCCTCGACCGGCTCAGCGGATTGAAACGGAAATGTACGGAGGTCGCTGGATTCAGGATGGGAACTTGTGGCGGTTAGTATGGACGGAAAACAAAATTCGCGATTTCTATCTGAATAATGTACTGATTCATGAAATTGGTCACATCAATGATGATCGAAACGCCAGCTTTCGCAAACGTGAGCAATTTGCCGATTGGTTCGCCGTGGAATACGGATACCGTGCGTCACGAGGGATTCGATCCGACGTGGAATGACGTGGGCGAAAAGCCTTCAGCAGGTTTTATCCTGATGCCGATGAACGACTCTGATGGTCGCGGGATTCGTCGAAATTCGCGTAAGAATCTCATGCAACAGGGAATTCTGGCGCATTCCGCTACGTTACTGTCGAACCTGTTTCCTCAGATCTGATTCTATTCTCCCATGCCAATCCTTGCCAAAGAACCCGACATTTTTCCGGACTCATTGCTGGATCAGCCGACCGACAATCCGGACGATTCGTGGTTCGCAATGTATACACTGGCGCGGCAGGAAAAGGAGTTGATGCGGAGACTGCGGCCTTTAAGCATTGCGTATTACGGTCCCATGATTGAACAGCGCAAGCGGTCGCCTCAAGGACGCATTCGCACAAGCTATGTTCCGTTGTTTACCGGATACGTCTTTGTTCGCGGGGATGAGGTCGCTCGGCACGATGCGGTTTCAACTGGCTGCATTTCGCGATGCCTGAATGTGGCGGAATCGGAAGAGTTAGTTGAAGATCTGAAACGCATTCGTCAACTGATTGTCGCCGGATCCGAAGTTCGTCCGGAGCCTAAACCGCTTGTTGGTCGCAAGGCGATTGTCAGAACCGGTGCAATGAAGGGCTTACAGGGCACGATCACAAAAACGTTGAATCAACACCGATTGACCGTCATGGTAAACTTTATGCAGCAAGGGGCTTCGGTGATCGTTGATGAGGCCGACGTAGAACTGCTTTAGAATCGGACGGCAAGCGGAGCGACGTAAGCCTTCCAAGTCACATGCGTGCAGTGCGGTGGACTCATCCCACCGCTCGCCAGGCCACCTCAGTAGTGATCCTGTGAATTACATAACCTCGATCAGGGAACCCGACCTGAGGAGAGGTCGGGCTACACTACTCGATGCCGATGATTTCCAAACGCAGCGTACCGCGTGGGATTTCGACTTCGATCTTGTCGCCGACCTTTTTGCCCACCATCGCGGATGCAATCGGACTGGAAGTCAGGATCTTCATCACGTCGCCGTCGTAGTCTTCTTCGCCAGGACCGACCAGTTCATACGCCTCTTCCGTGTTGTCCGACAGGTCTTTGACTCGAACGGTAGCCCCAAATGTCACAGTGTCTTTTGGACCGTCTGTTTTTTCCATGATCTGGCAGCTCGACAACTGAACTCTCTTGGTTCCCATTTGTCGTTCGAGATGCGCCAGTGTCTCACGCGCAGCGTGGTATTCAGCGTTCTCCTTGAGGTCACCTTCTTCGCGCGCTGTCTTGATACGTTCGAGAATTGCGGGCTTGGTTTCCTCCAGGGCTTCAATTTCCTTGCGGATCTTTTCGTAACCTTCGCGGGAAATGGGCTGACGTTCCATAACTAGACCTCAAGACAATCAATGGCAACTTGCCGTTAGTTTCGGCGATGCGGTTTCAATAGCGCAAAAAACCACAGGAAGACATGATTTCTCCAACCGACGTGCATGGAGAAAGACCGGCCTTCTGCGTTCAGATTTTCGCAGGTAATAACAAATGGAACGGCGGCTGAAAGGACATCCCTTCAACCGCCGTTTGTATTTGTTCGGGCATTGTAGTCAGAGAACTTGCGTCAGGCTACGCAATTTCCTTCCACAGACCGCATTTCGCGCTGTCCAGAACGGCTTCGCAGACCTTTTGGGTTTCCAGAGCTTCGCGAAACGTCGGGCTGCATGGCTTGCCAGATTCAAGAGCCGCGATGAAATCAGCGACCTGATGCACAAAAGTGTGCTCGTAACCAATTTGCAGCCCACCAACCCACCATTTGCCCATATAAGGCATGTCGCCGTCTGTGCAGTGGATCTGATGCCAGCCTCGAATCAGGGAGTCGTCTCCGTGATCGAAGTATTCCAGGCGATGCAGGTCGTGCAGATCCCATTTGATCGAGGCGTTTTCGCCGTTGATTTCAAAGGTATACAACGCTTTGTGCCCGCGAGCGTATCGCGTTGATTCGAAAAGTCCAAGTGAGCCATTTGCGAAATGACACAGGAAGGCACAGGCATCGTCGATGCCAACCTTTTCTACCTTGCCTGTCAGGTTATGCATGCGTTCCTTGACGAACGTTTCCGTCATCGCTGTCACATTCTTGATCGAACCGTTCAGCCAGATGGCCGTATCGATGCAATGGGCCAGCAGGTCGCCCGTGACACCAGAACCTGCTGCTGCAGCATCCAGACGCCACAATGCCGCACCGCCTTGTGGCACGTCAGCATTGATCGTCCAGTCCTGCAAGAAATTCGCACGGTAGTGAAAGATTCGCCCCAGACGGCCTTCGTCGATTAACTGCTTAGCCAGTGACACTGCGGGGACGCGACGATAGTTGTACCAAACAGTGTTGGCCACTTTGGCTTTTTCAATGGCATCTACCATTTTCTGGCCTTCGGCAGGATTCATGGCCAGGGGCTTTTCACAAAGCACCATCTTGCCAGCTTGTGCGGCCGCGATCGCAATTTCGGCGTGTGAGTTGTTCGGCGTGCAGATATCGATCGCATCGATATCCTTGCGCTCAATCAATTTCCGCCAGTCAGTTTCGGTGGATTCGTATTGCCACTGCTCCGCAAATTTTTTCAACTGATCTTCACTGCGGCCGCAAATCGCTTTCAGTACCGGACGATGCTTTAGTTCCGGGAAGAAATCGTTGACGCGCTTGTAGCCGTTCGAATGCGTCCGGCCCATAAAGCCGTAACCGATGAGTCCGATGTTGAGAGGTTTCATAGACTTGTCCTTTCAGACGAAATTCCGCAAAAGAGTACAACCACTGACGAATGAAAAATGACCAATGAAGTGCAAACGACTCATTGGTCATTGGGATTTGAACATTGCGGCTTCGCTAGCTCCATCCGTGTGCATCGCGAACCTTCAGCATCGTACCAAGAATTGTGTTCCACGTTGCAGGGTTTTCGAGCATTGCGTTTGGAAACATGCAACCGTCCCAGCAAATATGCTGGATGCCACGTTCGGCCGCGCCCTGCAGCCAGTAGCCCGAGCATTTGACGATGTCCAGTTTGCCGTTTGGATCGTCCGCCGGACAGTGCTTGCCAGTCTTATCATGTGAGCCCGCTCCATGCACCTGGCCGTCGTTCTGAGCGACATGGAAGTCGATCGTCCATGGTCGCAGTTTGTCGGTCATCGTCTTGTAGGCCGCGTAGAATTCTTCGTCCGTGTGCCCTTCCTTGACCAACGCACATTCTGGAGCGTTGTAGCCGAGAAGGTACAGATACGTGTGAGCGAGATCTGCCTGGAACCCTAGTGTTTCCGGCATCGCGACTTCTTCGAGAAGGTTGAGCATATCCTTCCAACTGTGCATGCCCGCCCAGCAGATTTCTCCTTCAGCCGCCAGTCGCTGTCCATGATCGGCAGCGATCTTAGCGGCTTCACGAAATGTCGCGGCAATCTTTGATGTATTGGCTTTCGCGTTTTCCCGCCACTTGGCGACACCGAATTCCGCCGAGTCAATACGAATCACGCCATACTTACGCACGCCGCGTTTTTCAAAGATCCCGGCAATGCGGCAGGCCATCTTCACGGCGCTGAGGAATTTTCCTTTGGCGACTTCGTCGCCCATCGCCGAATCTCCGACAGTCCCCGGCCAGACCGGCGCGACGAGTGATCCAACGCTGAAGCCGTAGCTTGCGATCTGATCGGCAATCTTGTTGAGTTCCGCGTCAGTCGCCTCGGGGTTTGTGTGAGGCAGGAAGAGAAAATAGTCGATACCTTCAAACTTCTGACCATTCACATTTGCGGCCGCCGTCAACTGCAGCATCTTTTCCAGGCTGATGGGCGGTTCCTGACCTTCGTCAGTGCCTTTGCCAACAAGACCTGGCCACATGGCGTTGTGAAGTTTCGGAGCTGTGTGAGTCATCGAGTTATTTTCCTTGACGGTAAAAATGGTTTATGGAGAAGCGCAGACGTTTCACTTATCGAACGAACAACGATGTAACGCCGACCGAGAATCCGGGGAGATCGGGTTCCCCCGTCAGAATTTCATCAGAGTTGCGTGATTGCGGCTGGCGATCGCTGCGATAGACAGAAATCACATGAAAATCCGGATCGGCGATCCAGACCTGCTTAACACCTGCAGCAAGATAGAGCTTGATTTTTTCGCGAACCGATTGGTGTGTATCTGACGAAGAGAGAACTTCCACTGCGATGACAGGGGCAACCGTGAGGAGAGAGTCCTCCGAGGCCTGTCGATTCACTTCTTCACCGATGAACACACCGACATCAATGCCGATAAGAGTCTGATCGGCGTTGGGCAATCGGCATCGAACATCGCCGGTGCCGATGTAAACATTTTGGCGTTTCGAGGCGATTCGCCAGTTTTCAAGAGCCGTAGCAAGTTTCGTAACACAGCCAGAGTGTCGTGGATTTCGAGTTGTCACTGACTCCTCCCGCAACTCCCCATAAATCAATTCACGGCGCACGCTGGCATCGTCTGGCAATGCCAGAAATTCTTCGATGGTCATGCGAGATGTGCTGGTTGACATAGTGGCTCCAAATGACCAATGACCAATGACTAATGACCAATGAATCGCAGTTATGAATCAGGGGCCGAAGATCGGTGGATGGCTACTAAGATTTTTGTCAGTTCGTTGGCTTCTTTCCATAGGAGACGTGCTCCGTCTCTGGCATGCGGAATTACCGCGACCAGCATCCGAAGCCCGTGTCGTGTTTCACGCGACTCGCGGCGACACAGACTGATTCGATATCGAAATTCGCGTTTTGTCGCCGACTCGTCAGCTTCGCAATAATTTGCGCCGATGCTCGTTTACGCTCGAACCAACTGGCTGATCAAGGGTTTCGTAATGGCAGTCCTGCGCAGATTCTCACAGAAGTGAATCACTGACTTACCATAAACCTCAGTTCGCTCCTCCAGATCAATCTTCGGCTTAGCCCCAAGGGGAGACTCCGATTCACTGTCCTCCTCCATCGCCTTATCCTTCTGCTCATTGGTCATTCGTCATTAGACATTGGTCATTTCTTCTTGTGGTCTCCAACATTCGGCGCTTTCGGCTGAGCGTCCGGGCCGAAATATCGCAGACTCACCAGTGGCTCGGTTCCGGTGTTTTCGAATTCGACGCCGTCAGCCGCAGCCTTTGCGGTAACGAACACTTCGTCTTCAGTCATCGCTCCGAAGCGGATCATGTTGGGTGACTGCAGTGTCAGTTTGCCGATGCGACCGTAACCCTGAACCGTAATCAAACTGAAGGCACCGCCGTCCTTGATCTTGCACTTCGCGCCGGGCTCAAGCGTGAGTTCCTTCGCGGTAAACAACTGTTTGCCATTGACTTTACCGTACACGATCCATTTATCGACCCAGCCCTGCCCTTGTTCGCTGATGATGGGTTCGAGATAGTTATTGTCCTTGAAACTGGGGTCCACGTTTTTGTCCCAGTCGAGGGCATCCACAAGATACTTGTTGTCATTGTGGAATTCCGGCGGGAAGTCTTTCGTCAGAAGAGCACGCGGAACTTCGCGGCCTTCGACAAGATTCTGATACATCGCGAACACATCGCTGCCCCATTGAGGCTCATAGGTGACGAGTGACCCCGGAGCGTGCAGCACGCACGGTGGAATCAGCCAGCCTGTACCCGGCTTCAGCCGATAGGCTTTGGAAAGATCCAGCAAACCGTTCTCGCCCTTGTTCCAACGGTCGAGGCAGTCAACGACATCCTGCTTCGTCGTACCAGGTTCCAGTCCCATAAACGTGTATGGGAAGTTGTCGCCAATGGCATTCATCTGCGGCGGGAAGTAATAACTTTCGGGCTTGCCTTCCTGACCAACCTTCGCGGCCTGTTCGGCATTCTGGTGCATGTGATGAGGGATCGGGCCCATGTTGTCGAAGAATTTCGAATACACCGGCCACTTCTTGAACGTGTTCCAGATGTGGTCGCCAATGATTTCGCTCTTCAGTTCGGCGACGACTTCTCGCAACAGAAATCGCTGACCTTCATGTACCACGTACGACAGACCTTCGTCAGCGTTGCGATTGTCATTTGCCGCTTCCGTCGTGGACCCGAACCAGCGCTCATCGATCCCACCTCGGTGCATCCCCAGAGCGTAATAATCGTCCGGATGCAGCTTCAGGCGACGTCCAGGCTGAAGGAACGAGCGAGGTACCCACGTCGGAGCCAATCGAAGAATACCGTTGCCTGCGGTGAGTGCGGCGGAAGCGAGAGATGCGACATTTGCCATGGTTCGAGTACCGAGTTTAGGTGATAAAGAGGTGGGAAGACGGAGTATAATGACGGGGCAAATGCGTTTTGCAAAGCCAACGCCGGATTCGCGATTATGATAGATGATCCAGCCCAAACCTGGTAGAATCACCCCACGACATTCCTGTCCTCAAAAGGCATAAACTGATGCAAACACTGATTTCCGCTGAAACCCGCACGGTGATGGAAAACATCCGCTGGGACACCTTCGTGGAATTGGCCGAACAACGTCGCGGCAGCGTTCCACGCATGACATTTGACGAAGGAGTTCTGGAACTGATGAGCCCTCGACGACAACACGAAAACATCGGCCGCCTGATTGGTCGCTTTGTCGAAATATACACGGAAGTCCATTGCATCGAAGTTCAGAGCGTGGCTTCGACAACCTTCAAGCGGAAAGATTTGCAGAAGGCATTTGAAGCCGATGAGTCCTACTATATTGAACACGCAGAACTAATTCGTCCAAAGGAAGAAATCGACCTGACGATTGATCCGCCTCCAGATTTGGTCATCGAAGTCGAGATCACTTCCTCCGCCATTCGCAAACTGAAACTCTTCGCCGCAATGGGCGTCCCGGAAGTCTGGCGTCACGACGGCGAACGGTTGGAAATGAGCATGCTTCGGAACGGTCAGTACGAACCAACGAATTCCAGCCATGCCCTTCCCGGCCTGACGTCTGCCACAATCGATTCCCTTCTGGCAAAACGCTTCGACCTCGGCGAAACAGCACTGATTCGGGAATTTCGGCAGTCGCTTGTAAAATAGGTTGGGACGGTTTCATCTCACTCATGGCCGCGTAGAGCACAGCAAAGTGTCGGTACACCATTTTTCAAAAGCACAGCCATGTCAACAATTCCGAAATCTCGCCTTACTGCTGAACAATACCTCGCCATCGAACGTGCGGCTCAGTTTCGCAGCGAGTTCTTTCGCGGTGAAATGTTTGCGATGGTCGGGGCCAGCCGGAAACACAATTTGATTACGGTCAATGTTGCATCCGAGTTGCATCGTCAATTCAAAGATCGCAAGTGCGAAGTCTACCAATCCGACATGCGAGTCAAGGTCAACGCGACTGGCCTGTACACATACCCCGATGTCGTCGCGACGTGTGACGAACCTCATTTTGAAGACGACCACGTCGATACACTCGTGAACCCCAAAGTCATCGTGGAAGTGTTGTCTCCATCAACCGAGTTATGGGATCGGGGAAAAAAGTTCGAACACTATCGGAGCATTCCTTCGCTTCGAGAGTATGTGATGATCTCCGAGGAAGAAGTACTCGTCGATACATTTGCTCGCAATGCGGATGACCAATGGGTGTTGAAGGCATACAGAACGCTTGACGATGTTCTTGCTCTGGACTCGATTGCTTGCCAGATCAAGCTGTCCGATATCTATTGTCGCATAGACTTTCGTGACGGCAATGCAGCAGCAACTTGCTTACATCCGGATTTCCAATTCGACTTGCATTCGATGAATAGTGCCTTCAACTGAGCGATTCCGTTGAATTCGACACGGGCTCCGGTAGTCACAACTCGTTTACTGAAACGGGTGCATGACACTGACAAACCGCTCGCCGCCAAACGAGTATTTGACCGTTGTGCTGGTCGTGTTTCTATTTGATTCCCGGTAGTCGTGCGTCGTCAGAAAACCCACCTGAATGTCCGTGACACAGAAGAGTCGATTTGATTCCGTGTACAAAAGAATGACATGCAAACCGGCATGCGGATGATGACAATCGACGCGCAGGTTCTTACGGCAAGTCTTGATCTCAATTCCGTCGGGAACTCGCACTGGATGCTGCAGCTTCCCTTTTCTTGCCGCGCCGTATTTGGCGGCGTTGCTTCGTGTGAACAATGGGAGCCTTGAATAGTCGTGGGAGGAGTCGTAGATATCGGGGTAGTCACTGCTTCCGTTGCAACGCAACTGCGGATGACGCTGAAGCAGGCTCCGAGTAAATACCTTGCTGATCGTTTCACCTGTCACTGTTTCGCGAAGTACATCATCGAGTTCAAGCTGCGTGTCAAATTCTTGCAATGTTTCAGGAGATGCGTTCGATGACTTGCGCATGTCGTTCCACAAGGCACGAAGTTTGATGGGGGCATTGAGTACACCTTCGACATATTGTGCGATCGCATCGGCGTCACTACACAGAGTTGGAACGATAAGTCCTGCAATACTTCGGGCAGGCTTTTCCCATCCCATAATCTTGGGTTCGTACGAACGCAATTCTTTGGCAGCCGACCGAATTTGACTCTCAATTGTGCGTAGCGGTCGATTCTTCATTGGTCGCCACTCCTGACTGCATTCCAGTTGAGAAACAGTTCAGATGGCGAAATCTCAAGGGCTGCGGCAAGAAGGCAAATGTTTTCCAGACTCACATTGCGTTCTCCACGTTCCACTCCACCCACGTAACTGCGGTCAAGCCCGACCCGAAGCGCAAATTCTTCCTGGCTCCATCCTCGAATTCGACGGAGTTCACGTAGTCGATGGCCGAATGCTGACTTGACATTTTCCCTGTTCATGGCCCTAATATGGGCTGCTGCGGCCTTTACGTCCACGGCCTTTAAGTACCATTCTGGAGCAGGCGGACGCACATGGTTGGACCAAAACTGGCGATGGCTCGTGACCTCAGCGAGGAGGTTCAGGGAAGTCGTTCTGACAAGACGTTCTGCGAATTCTTTGCTGGAATAGGCTTGGTAAGGCTGGGTCTCACACAGCACAACTGGAAATGCATCTATGCGAACGATATCAGTGAAAAGAAACGAGAGATCTACACTCTAAATTTCGCTGGCGCAGAAGATTTCCATCTGGGCGATGTTTGGGACTCGGATGCGGTATTGTCCCGTGTGACAAGCAAGCCATTCCTGGCGACGGCGTCTTTCCCGTGTATCGATTTGTCGTTGGCTGGTCACGGTCGTGGGTTCGAAGGAGAGCACTCGTCTGCGTTCTTCGGCTTCAGCAAAGTGGTTGAGGAAATGAGAGCCAATCGGCCATCAGTCATTTTGCTGGAAAACGTCACCGGGTTTCTGACGTCGAAAGAAGGTTCAGATTTTGAATCTGCTGTTCGCTGCCTGGCGGAACTTGGTTACTGGATGGATGTATTCGTGCTTGATGCAAAATACTTTGTGCCCCAAAGCCGTCCTAGAGTTTTTGTCATTGGTGTCCATGAAAGCTACGTCACTCAGTCGGCCGAAATAGATCTTCTAACGCACGCATCAATCAATCGTTGGACAAGAAAGGTGAAGTCCGGAAGCAAATCCATTCGACCGCTCAGCTTGATTCGATTGGTGCAATCGATAAATTTACCGACCGGATGGATTGCATTTAATGTTCCTGAACCCGAAGTGAATCGGAGTCCGCTGTCCAGCTTGATTGACCTGGATGAACATCAGGAGTGGTGGGACGAACCAGCGGTAACCAAGCACCATCATTCGATGAGTTCAAGGCATCGTGAAGTCATCGATCGAATGATCGCCAACGAAGAATCATTCGTCGGCACGATCTATCGCCGAAAGCGTGAAGGCACAACGCGTGCGGAAGTCCGATTCGACGGCGTTGCCGGATGCCTTCGCACTCCCAAGGGCGGGAGTGCCCGACAGATCGTCATTCATATTCACGATGGAAATCTTCGCATGCGCTGGATGTCAGCTCGAGAATACGCCCGTTTGCAGGGTGCTGGCGAATTTCACTTGGTGGAGAACAATATTCAGAATCTCTACGGCTTTGGAGACGCCGTTTGCGTACCGGCTGTTCAATGGATTGATCGGTGGATTCTGACCCCGTTGTTCGAAAATTCGCTATGGTCCACAACCAGTCTTTCAGCAGAATCCAGCGCCGCCGAGCATCCTGTTGCTCTTCGGCAGAAACAACTTTTTTAGTTTCAGCGTTTCAGCAGAAGTGCATTAATCTCAGTACTGCCGGACAGATTCCGATGGGCTGGGCGACATGCACATGGATTTTCATGGGCGTGATTAGGTATCGCAAATATTTTGCCGATACCTGTCCCCAACCCACAGTCCGTCGGCCGACTCAACCATCGTCGGATTCATCAAGCAATTCTCCGTCCAGTTCAAAAGCCTGGTCACTCAGAAAATCGCCGTAGCCCCATCCAATTCTGCCTGAATAGTCGGCGAGCTTTTGAATTCGTTCGCGGAATCGAGGATCCAGCTCTCGCCCTTCGCCATAGAGCAGATTTGCCATTTCGCCGCAGACGGATGTCAGGCTTGAAAAGAATGACGAAGTAACCTCACCGTACTCTGCGGCAAACGCGGTACCTTTTTCAACGTACGTCAGCATCAGTTCAATCGTGCCTGCGACACTGCCCATTGCCTTTTTGAATTCCCTGATCGCCGCCCGAGCCTCCTTGAGAACCAGACGTGGATCTCCGCGACGCACATAGAACTGACGGACAATTCGCTCGCGGTACGGCTTGAGAACACTTTCGATATCCGCAAATCCAAAAAGTTTGCTCTGAACTAAGAACCCCTAACAAAACCTCGCGGCTCACGCAGGTTTTGTTAGGGGTTCTAAAAGTTGGTTCTCCGGCGAAGCGTCGTAAAGCTCCCTGATCAGTCCAATCAATTCCGTCGATTCACCTCGCACGAGCACTTTCTGCACCTGATTCCATGTTGGCTTTTTCGGTTTTGGGAGCATTGTTTTCTCGTAGACTCAACTGAGACGCCGCTTGTATTGCGGGCCGACTCGAATTGTGATGGCAATGAAGCTACGGCAAGTGTGGCGGCAAATGTTGCGATCTCGCGAAGATGTTGTGGACCGCATGTTATCCCCTTCAGGAAGCATCGCCAGCATGGCCATGCGGTTGCGCCCGAAATATCGTAGTGGATTTTGCCAGAAGTCCCTCGTTAACCATGCTGCGCAGGCAAAGGAAAGTTTGGTGACGGGAATTCTGGCGAATTCCACGACGTTGTTGTGGTCCGAATCCGCAGAAACCGTGTCGGATGCATTCAAGCAGTGTTGAGGCATTGTTGTTGGGGTCTATACTTCTTGCGCCTTAGGCATTCGTTTAATAACATCCGATCTGGCAGAATTCATGGCACGTATTGCGATTCTTGGCGCGACTGGTTACACGGCACTCGAACTCCTGAAACTTCTGGCTCGCCATCCGGAAGCAGAAGTCGTCGCTGCGACAACTCGTCAGGAGAACAGGCCACACATCAATGAAATTCATCCGTCGCTGACCGGCCTGTTTGATTTGCGTTGCGAAGCGTTCACGCCGGAGCAGGCCGGAAAACTGTGTGACATCGCTTTCTGCTGCCTGCCGCATACGGCGAGTATGGAAGCCGTGCCTCAGTTGCTTGATGCCGGTTGCCGCGTTATCGATCTGAGCGCTGACTACCGCCTGAAAGATCCGGGTGTTTACGAAACGTGGTATCAACATGTTCATACCGATCCAACGCGTCTCAGCACCACGGTCTATGGCTTGCCGGAACTCTATGCAGACAAAATCTGCTCCGCAGAGTTGGTTGCCAATCCTGGCTGTTACACCAGCACTTCCATTCTTGCGCTAGCTCCGCTCCTCGCAGAGAAACTCATTGAACCGACAGGCATCATCATCGATGCCAAGAGCGGCATCAGCGGCGCGGGCCGGACGTTGAAGCTGTCGAATCTGTTTTCCGAATGCAACGAATCCGTCACAGCCTACGGCATCGGAACACATCGCCACACACCGGAAATCGAACAAGTCCTCAGCGATGTCGGCGGCTCAAGTGTACACGTCGCGTTCAATCCGCATCTGATGCCGATGGACCGCGGGATCTTCTGTTCGATCTATCCTCGCACGATAGGTCAGCACACAAAATCGCAGTTGCTTGAGGTCTTCCGTAACTTCTACGCGGGCCAGCCGTTTATCCGAGTTGTCGATCACATCCCGACCACAAAAGACGTCTCGTTCACGAATTTCTGTGACATCACCGTCCGCTTCAACCGCGATCAGCTCGTCATCTTCGCCGCCATCGACAATCTGATCAAAGGTGCGAGCGGGGTTGCGGTGCAGAACATGAATTTGATGCTGGGTTTGGATCAGCGGACGGGCATGCTCAGATAGTGCTTTGTCAGGCTTTAGAAAAGGGGTCAGGAACCAATAGTGCGCAGCACCCTTCGGGCCATTTGGCTATTGGTTCCTGACCCCTTGTCTAAAGCCCGGCTACAACGACGAAAGAATTCAACAACATGACTCAGGAATGGACAACATGAGCGAACTATTGACGGGGGAAGCCTTTGTGGCTCTTCTTACGTTGACATCTCTGGAAATGATTCTGGGGATCGACAACATCATTTTCATCGCCATTCTGGCCGGACGCCTGCCCGCCGAACAGCGTGACAAGGGACGCAGGTTCGGGCTCATGCTGGCCGTCATTTCTCGCGTCGCATTGGTATTGTCGATCGGTTGGGTGATGTCACTGAAGGCTGAAGTGTTTTCATTGCTGGGTCATGCATTCACGGGGCGTGATATTATTCTGGTGCTGGGCGGTCTGTTTTTGGTGTTCAAAGCCACTCGGGAAATTCATCACAAAGTTCAGTCCGCCGGCAACGATGACAACACTCCGGTTGGCGAAGCCAGCCTGAGGTCAGTCCTCATTCAAGTGATGTTGATCGATGTTGTGTTCTCCCTGGATTCTGTGATCACAGCCGTTGGCATGACGACCGGATTGAAGTCGGCCCTGCCGATTATGGTCATCGCCATTATTGCGTCCGTTCTCGGGATGTTGGTTTTTTCGAAAGCGATCGTGACGTTTATTGATCGCAATCCAGCGATTAAGGTGCTCGCATTGTCTTTCCTGATGCTAATTGGAATGTTGCTGATCGCAGAAGGATTCGGTCAGGAAATTCCCAAAGGATATGTCTATTTCGCAATGGCATTTTCGTTCTTTGTAGAACTCCTGCAAATGTGGACAGAAAAGAAAAGCGCTCGTTCTGCACCGGAATCGCAGTATTGACATGGTGCGCTGTTGGTCGCGCTTTGAAGTATTGTGTGTCTGGGGCTGGACTGAGCGGAGCGAAGGAATCTCCGGGGTTTCTGGAAATCGCCCTCCAAACCAGGGCTACCCATCAATAAATGACTGACAGAGCACCGAATCGCTGCGATTTCTCGCGATTTCCGGGATCGGTGTGTTTGGCGAAAATAATTTGAGGACGGCTGAAGGCAATTGCCGTACACTCCGGGGTTACAACTTCTGATCCCGCGAGCCTTCGAAAACGTGACAACTCAAACACTGCCCCAAAAACTTCCCAAAATCTCCGCAGATACCCAGAATTTGCAGCGTTTTTATTCAACGCTGCTCATGCGGCGTGGGCTCGACTGGACATCCGAACGGACGTTCATCAAACGCCTTGGTATTGGTGGTCAGGGATGTGTAATGCTTGCGGAACGACGCGGCGTCGCATCATTCAAAATCCCCGTGGCTCTCAAGTTTTTCTCGCCTGCGCCGTTTGACTCACCCGCCAAATACGAACAGGAAATGCACCGTTTGGCAGAAGTCTCAGCCATTGTTGCACGAATTCAGGTCGATCATCTGGTTACCATTCATGCGTTTCAGATCGACAGTGGGATTTATGTGCTGGAAATGGAATGGATCGACGGGTTCGATCTGCTGCATATTCTGCGACGTGAAACTCTGGAGATTGTTCACGATGCGGTCAGTCCTGCTCGATTCGCAAACATCAACGAACGAGTGATCACGACAGGCGAAGTCGATTGCCGATTAAAGCCTGGCATGGCGGTCGCGATTCTGCGTGAATGTCTGGTCGGCATCGCGGCCCTGCATCGCGGCGGCATTGTTCATTGTGACTTGAAGCCTTCCAACGTGATGGTGAAACGCACCGGACAGGTTAAGATCATCGATTTTGGTTCTGCCTATTGGATAGGACGTCCGCCCGCGACGCAGCCGTGTACCCTCGAATATGCAGCCCCGGAAATTCTGGCGGGTCAACGTGCGACGCCTCAGTCAGACCTCGCCAGTTTGGGTTATATGCTCATCGAAATGCTGTCAGGCCTGCGTCCGTTTGCCGGGATGCATTTTGATGAGTTGTTACAGGCGAAGCTTAATATTTTGGATCGCCTTCCGGCATTGCTGCCGCTGGAAGAATTTCAGTTCAGCGAATCGCTGATTCTGCTTCTTCGGGGCTTACTGCACCCGGACCCTGGCCAGCGCTTTACCACAGCGGAGGATGCCGAGCTTTCAGAAACCGGCGCGTCCAGCTTCCTGCGCGAACTTGTGAAAAGCGATATGGCGGAAGAATACGGTCTTGAACTGCGTCGCTGGGTCGCGGAACTGGAGGCCAAGCCGCGTGACGAGCAGGAGCGAGAGGTCTACTTCGTCCCGGACGGAACCACCCGAGTCGGTGTTCATTGAGTCCGGGAAGTTCGACTATACAGCACTGTCGGACGCAGGCACGCGGACCTGAATCTCGTGGCCTTCGATGCGGACTTCATAGCATGCGGACTTAATACTGCTTTTTGAATTGTCCAGCCAGGTACCGTCCTTCAGGCTGAATCTCCATGCATGCCATGGACACATCACGGCATCGTCTTCGACATGACCGTCGGCCAGCGACGCTCCCATGTGCGGACAAAAATCGTTGATAGCAAGATACTTGCCCTGCGAAAGAAATACGCCGACCATCGTGCCGTTGACGGCGTACGAACGCCCCTGCCCCTCAGGAATGTCGCCAACTTTGGCAACCGTTTGAAACTCGCTCATGAAGGACTCGTCAAAATAGTAGTGGGGGCAGGCATCTTGCCTGCCGGTTTGTGAACTTATACTTCGCGCGGCCAGAAATGAGACCGGCGAGCGGAGCGGCGTGAGCCCTCCGGTACTTCGTTGTTGTACCGGCAAGCTGACACATGCCGCTCGCCAAATCTATCACTCTTGACCGCGCGGAGCATAACACCTTGGTTTTTCGTCAAATCTGGCAGGCAGGATGCCTGCCCCACAGTCCCCGACCCTCTGAAATCAGCCGAGATTGCGCAATTTCACGGCTTGTTGATTTTTTGCACACGCGTTCATCGGTGTCACTGTAGATCAGCCATTTTATTCAGTTTCCCCGTGTTATTCTTGTTCACCAGACGGAAGTTGTTTGGCTTTCAGTCAAGAATTCGCATAACTGCGAAGAAAGTCTTTGAGATACCGCAGGCATCCTCGGTACCCTCTTGGTAACTTGGCACGATGCTGAGATTTTAATGATACGAGGTCCGCGAAAGGATGTGCAGGCTTCCGGATGATTGTGGAGATTCACTCATGCGGCTGCGTTCGATTGTTTTCACGCTGGCTGCGGTTCTTGCCGCACCAGTTTCAGGGTTTGCCGGGCTTTGTGGGGTTCCGTCGTACAGTTGCTGCCCAACAGCGGCTTGCGCACCGGCCTCTTGTTACACGGCGTGCCGCGTTTCGACGGAAACCTGCTATCGCACCGTGTGCGAGACTGTCTACGAGCCTCAGGAATACACTTCCAGCCGGACAGTCTACGAAAACGCTTACGAAGATGTGCAGCAAACCTGCTATCGCACGGTCAACGAAACGGCTTATCGCGAAGAGAGTTACTCCGTTTGTCGGCCTTTGACGGAAACCGCCGTGCGTGAAGAGACCTACTGCGTCCAGCGACCGGTTACGGAAACTCTTTATCGCCAATGCAACTACACTGTTCAGCGTCCTGTCTGGGAAGATCGTGTGCGCGAGCAGCGTTATACGATCCAACAGCCAGTGTGCGAAACCATTCAGCAGGAATGTCGTTCCACCGTCATGAAATGTGTGACCGACACGATTCAGCAGGAACGCTGCTACACTGTCATGCGTCCTGAAACTCGAACTCGCTGTGTTCAGCGCATGACAGGACAGTGGACGACTCAGTCTCAGTCAATTCCCGGCCCCGTAATCCCTCGTGTTGTCTGCGGCCCGTGTGGACCTCGACTTTGCATGACGCAATGCCCGCCACGACAGGTTTGTCGTCGCGTTTGGTGCCCACAGGTGGTGCAGCAGCAGATCCCGTATACAGTGATGGTGCCACAGGTCGTGCGTCAGCAGTGTCCGGTCCAGGTAACTCGCTACGTACCAGAAGTTGTTGTTCGAACTGTTCCCGTTCAGGTGACTCGCATGGTTTCAAAAGAAGTTGTGCAGCAGATCCCGTATCGTACCTGTCGTATGGAATGTGAAACGAAGACTCAGCAGATCCCTTATCAGGTCTGCAAAATGGTCTCGGAACAACGAACGCGACAAATTCCATACACCACGTGCAAAATGGTGACTGAACAGAAGACGCGAACCATTCCATACTGTGTCGCGAAACAGGTACCGTACACGACGACACATCGTGTCTGTAAAACGGTGCCTCGTGAAGTTCAGCAGACCTGCACACGCATGGTCGCTCGGCAGGTCATGAAGCAGGTTCCGTATACTCGGAGCGTGCTGATTCCAGAACCTGTTTGCTGCACATCAACCTGTGCTCCTTGTGCTCAGGGAATCATGACGGGTGGTTGTGCCGACGGAAGCTGTGGCGGCGTCACGGTGGATGCGGCTCATCCAGTGTATCCGGTTGCGGATCCTGGCCTCAACCCGTAATTATCACGCATGTGCCGATGATTTTCAGATCAAGCCCAGCCGATAACGGCTGGGCTTGTTTCGTTTGTATGCAATCCGCAGCAAGTAGCCCGGTCAGCAATATAGCATTAGACTGCCATCCGGTGCCCGGTTCGTTCCTGCGGCACATCCAGGAATCCCGCTCCTGTCCCAGTTGGTGCATGCCATGAAAGTGCTTGTTGCAGAAGATGATCGCTTCACACGAGAAGGTCTCGTGGAGATTCTGGAAGCGGAAGGTTACGGCGTGATTGCCGCTGTGGATGGTACAGATGCAATTCGTCAGTTCCGTGAACATGGACCGGATTTTGTCTGTCTGGATATTATGATGCCGGGTCACAGCGGGTACGAAGCTTGTCGCGCGATCCGTGCAATGTCGTCCGACGTTCCCATCATTTTCATCAGCGCCAAGGCAGAAGAATTTGATCGGCTGGTGGGGTTTGAAATCGGAGCGGACGACTTTATTGTCAAACCGTTCAGTCTCCGCGAAGTCGTTGCCCGAGTGCAGGCCGTGGCGCGACGCTGCTGCGCGCGGCAACCGAATGTGCCACCGGAATTCCAGATGGGCGACCTGCGGATCATCCCGGTAGAACTCCGCGCTCGGCGTGGAAATGATGTCATAGAACTGAGTCCCCGCGATGTCCGCATTCTGCAACTCCTGTTTGAAAACCCTGGTCGCGCTCTGGACCGCAATGTGATTTTTCGTCACGGCTGGGGAGACGATTATTTTCCAAACAGCCGAACGCTCGACCAGCACATTTCTCAACTTCGCAAACGAATCGAACTCGACCAGAAGAAACCGACGCTGATTCGCACGGTGCATGGCGTCGGGTATCGGTACGACCCTGTTGTCGATTGTGATGACGTTTAGGCGAGCGGCAGAAAAGAATTTTCCACTGCGGACGCTGGCAGCGTCCGCCACGTGTCCGATGCTGTCGGCATCGGCAGGGAAATGATTAACCGACGATTCGCCACGGCGTGTCAACCCCGCTTCGTGGGAAAATCTTTTGGGAATTGCGAGTGATCGCTGACACTGCGTCAGGCGATTTCTTCGTAAGTTCAATGATACAATAGGTTTGCGTTGCTGTGGACCGTGCTGGCCGATCTTGACCCGTTTTCGCTGCCCGCCATATAGTTCGTTGGTGTGCAAAACCCTCGAAATACGGCGTCAGGATGACAATGTGAACGAGGGCGGGCTACATTTTGGTTCAGGTTTTCGCGTCCTCAAACATAACTCTCACCTGCCTCTCCCCGTTGCATTTCAGACGCTAGTCTGAAAGTTCCTCTCTTCTTTTCTCGATCCGGAATGCCGAATCTGTTGATCCGGTCTGCACGGTCTCTACGTCTGCTTTCCTGAGCCCACCGTCTTGAATGCGACACTAACGGCGACTGAATGATTCATCGCTCCGTTCTGTCTGTCATCGCCACGATTCTCGCAACAACGATGTTGTTCGTGATCGGTCGCGATGCGCATGGCCAGAACGATGGTGAGATTGCATCGTCGGTCGAATCTGCGACGGATGATATTCAGAATCCCATATCGTTCAGCGGTGACTTCGAAGAAACGTTTACATCGGACGACGGACAAGTTCATCTGATCGTCGGCCATGCGACGTTGACTCAGGGCACCTTCCGAATGTCCGGCCCAAGGCTTGCTGTTTTTGTATCGCACGGCGATTCCGGGTTCAACGTTGGCGTATACGGCGAGAACGTCGCCGTGGACACTCGCGACGGTCATCGTGATCAGGCATTCAAAGCCGTCCGGCTGGAATCGCTGAGTGCTCCGGAGTTTCAGGTTGGACAGTCCACGCCAGGCAGCAAAGACAATCCACTGCTTCGCAAGGCAGTCAATCGTCTGTATCCTGGCGCTGCCGGTGAAGTCTCAACGGTTAGTCTGCAACTGCCACAGGATTCTTTCACGCTGCCGTTGCCGGCTGCACAATCGACCGGCAGTGGATCCACACGCCGCGTGCAGGTTCGACCTCGTTCCAGTGATCCCCTGAGATTTGAATCGTTTGAGTCGCGGGACACCGTGCCCGCCGAGCAGGTCAACGTTATTACCGGCGGAGTCAATGTCCTTGTCGAAGGTGTCGATGTCGCATTTGGCGGAGAAGAGGTTTCACCAGGCGTGATCGATATTTCGGCCGATCGCGTTGTTGTTTGGACTCAGGCCGGAGAAGGCCCTGCTCTGGAATCCGGTGCCCAGGTGGTACAACCTGGCGAATCAAAGCTGCAGATTTACATGGAAGGGAACATTGTCATTCGGCAGAAGCAGAACGTGATCCATGCGACTCACGCATTCTTCGATGCCAATTCCAATCGTGCCTTGATGCTGAACGCGGAACTGCGAGCCTTCCTGCCGACAACTCAGGGTGATTTTCGCGTCCGAGCGAAACGCATGAGGATGCTCAGTCAGGACCGTTTCCACGCGCAGAATGCCTGGGCCACAACAAGCCCTTATGGCGAACCCGGGTATCGGATTGAAGCCAGCGATATTTTCGTGGCACCGGGGCCAAGTCTGTTTTCAGGAACGGATCCCTTTACCGGGCAGCCCGTGTTGAAACAATCCACGTGGGTGACCAGCCACAACAATAAATTTGTCGTCGGTGATGTACCTGTGTTTTACCTGCCGAAGGTGAGTGGGCCAGCGGAAGATCCAGGGATTCCGATTCGCAGTGCCATCGTTACCAGCGACAGCATATTCGGAGTCCAGGCGAAGACCATCTGGAACATGAATCGTCTGTTTGGAATTCCAAAGCAGCCCGGCATGGAATGGGACCTGTTGGCCAATTATATGTCCAAACGCGGTGCCGGGGTTGGCAACTCTATTGACTACAGCGGGGCAAATGACCTGGGTTCCTACCAGGGCAAAGGCACAATCTACTATCAACATGACGGCGGTCAGGATAATCTGGGACTGGACCGCCGCCAACTTATCCCAGACAGCAACAATCGCGGCGAAGCGATATTTCGCGCACGTCAGAATCTGCCTGGCGACGCATTGGTTTTCGGTGAAATCGGATACCTGTCAGATCGTAATTACCTGGAGCAGTATCACGAGTCACAGTTTGATACTGACAAAGACGTCGAAACCGTCCTTGGCGCTCGACAGGATCTTGGTGCGTATTCCGGAATGTTGTGGGGGCGTGCGGATCTCATGGGGTTCGAGGCGACAACCAACTGGCTTCCTCGAGCCGACTTGTACAGTTTCTCCAAGCCGCTGTTGAATGGCCTGCTCTACTGGAGTAGTCACTCCAGTGCGGGCTATGCCGATACGCAGCAGTTGCAGGCACCGACCGACATCAACGATCCCTATACGCCGCTGGGCATGACTTACAATACGAACGCATCCGGCGTCGTCGCAATGTCGCGACATGAACTGGCTGCACCTTTCATGCTGGGGCCAATCAATGTTGAACCATTCGTGATGGGTGAAGCCGCCTACTGGCAGCAGGGATTTACCAGTGAGAGTGTCGATCGTTACCTGATGAACACCGGCATTCGCGCTCACATGACGGCGACAAAAGTTTTCCCGTTCGTTCGCAGTGATATTTTGAATCTCAACGGCCTGGCCCACAAACACGATACCTATCTGGAATATGCATTGACGCAATCGTCACGCGGGCTGAATGAAATTGCTCAATACAACGAAATTGACGACAACTCTCAGGAACGATTTCGCGCTCGCTACACAACACAGATTTTCCCTGGCGTCGTTCCGGCAGAATTCAATCCTCGCAATTATGCCTTACGAAATGGTGCGGGACTCTGGATCAGTGCGCCTTACCACGAAATCGCCGATGATTTTCAGGCGCTGCGATTCGGCTTCCGGGACCGGCTGCAGACCAAAGTCGGGCCGGTCGAAGCACCCCGCATCCGCGACTGGATGACATGGGAATACGGAGCCTCGTTCTTTCCGAAATCCGATCGCGATAACTTTGGTCAGGACTTTGGGCTGCTGTTTAATCACTATCGCTGGAATCTCAGCGACCGCACCAGCTTCCTTGCAGATGCAAACTGGGACCTGTTCGAGCGGGCTCAGAACCTGTGGAGTGTTGGTGTTTTGAGCCAGCGAAGTCTTCGCGGAAGTGTGTATCTGGGATATCGACAGGTCAAAGCGGCAAACTACCTCGACAGCCAGACGCTGATTGGCAGCTATAGTTATCAGATGAGTCCGAAATGGATCTCTACTGCGTCCTATGCTTACGATGTCGCGGCCAGTGAAGCCCGCGGATCATCGCTGACAGTGTCGCGCGTCGGGCTGGACTGGATTCTGCACTTCGGACTGGGCTTCGACTACAGTAAAAATAACGTGGGTGTCGGCATCTCGTTTGAACCGCGGTTTGGCCCCCCTTCCCCGACAAACCTGAGCTACCTGCTGGGAATTCAGTAACGATTGCTGTTTCGGAACTTAAGCTATGAAGATTCGTGAAATTCGATGTGCCGGTTTGCGTGGCGCAACTCCTGAAGGTGGCTGGAGCAACGAACTCCGCCCCGAAGACTGCGTTCATACACTCATCGCCGTACATACGGATGAAGGCGAAGTGGGGTTGGGGAGTGTGTTCACAAATGATGCGCTCGTTCGAGCCTCATTGGCTGTACTTGAGCCGCTGTACCGGGGAGAAAGTGCTCTTGAACCGGAACGTGTGAGCGAAAAACTGCATCAGCACATGTTCTGGCTCGGGCGCGGCGGTTCGATCACCCACACGATTAGTGGCATCGACATCGCGTTATGGGATTTGCTGGGCAAAGCCACTGGCCAGCCTGTCGGCCGACTTCTGGGTGGTCGGTATCGCGAACGAGTTCAGCCGTACGCATCACTACTGATGGATGAACCAGCACCGCTGCGAGATCATTTGCTCAAAGTCAAAGCTCAGGGCTTTCGCGCATTCAAGATCGGCTGGGGACCGTTCGGTCGTCGCAATGCCGCAACGGATGAAGCTATTGTGAAAGCTGCTCGCGAAGCCATTGGTCCGGAATCCAGACTGATGGTTGATGCCGGCGGCAGCGACGCGCACTGGACCAATGGCTACAAGTGGGCACTGAACACTTCGAAAATGCTGGCAGATTATGACGTTCATTGGTTTGAGGAAGCTCTGAACCCGGACGCCCTGGAAGACTATACGCTACTGCGCGAACATTCTCCCGTGCCGATTGCCGGTGGTGAAGTCCTCACCCGGCGACAGGCGTTTCTGCCGTGGCTGCAGGCTCGCGCTTTTGACATTGTGCAACCGGACGTGACCAAAGTCGGCGGAATCAGCGAAGAACGAAGGATCGCCTGGATGGCACAGGAGAATGGCGTCCGATTTATTCCGCACGGCTGGAACACGGCCGTCGGACTGGCCGCCGATTTACATCTGGCGTCAGCGTTTCCGGGTACTGATCTGGTCGAATATCTCACCGGTTCTCCATTCATCGACGAGATCACGGTTGGTGGCTGGACTCTGGATGCCGACGGGATGCTGGCGATTCCCGACACACCGGGCCTGGGCCTGCAATTGAATCGCGATGCCGTCGAGAAATACACGGGTGTCAATGATTTACTGTAAGGCGATCGCCTGATTAAAAGCTACCAGCGGAAAGACGCTAGTGCTCTGTCAGCGGTAAAATGATGGATTGTGTGCCACTGGCTCTGCCAGTGTTTTTGGTCCAAGAAACCGCACTGGCGGAGCCAGTGGCACACATCATTACAGGGCTGACTGAGGACTAGCAGGCTGTCGATTTACCCGCCTACCCGCCACCGGATTCATTCCGGGAGTGCAGAATCCTGAAAACCATTGAGGTAAACTCAGTGGCGACTAAATCGACAGCCTGCCAGTCCTCGGTTTTCGACGGTCAACTGAAATCTGTCGCACGCCGAATTCGGTCACGTCTCCGGCAGCAGTTTATCAAAGTCGTTCACCCCGCCGCTGCGGGCAATAGACGTCAACACACGCGCGACAAGTTGTGCGTTGTCGTCGTAGCATTCGCAACGATGACAGATACGCAGACGTCCCCCCGCTGCCAGACTTTCACGCCATCCGGCTGGTAAACGACAAGCAAAACTTCTCCCGCGGACGACAATCAACGGCCGAATCAGCGGATTGCCCATACTATCGAGCCAGCTCAACGGACACTGCTTCGGCCGAAAGCAGTCTTTGGGACTCACCAGAACCGTATCGGTGGGAATCAGCAGCCGTATTCCGCACAGGCTTGCATATTGAGCGACATCCAGCAGACCCATACGAATCGTTTTTTCCGCATGGCGATACGTATGCAGCCCTTGCTCTCCCGGCACAATGACCATAGATCTGGCCCCCAGTTCCGAAGCAAGGTCAATGCTGCGTCGCGCGTCGCGCGTCGCGTTTTCGTACGACATCCCCATCGATCCGGTAAATCCGCCAGCAAACCCCAGACAACTGACGGTGATTCCGGCATCCGCCAGAATATCGTGGATCACGTGTTCGCCGATAAACAGAATCTGCTGCCGTCGCACGCAGACATAACGAATGCCACGCTGGTGAAGTTGTTCGGCTTCGCGAATGAGAGCGTCCGCAGAATCAGACTTCAGCGGATACGCAACTGAAATGCGCGCCACCAAAGGTAGACTCGGCAAGGCCGGGTCGTCTTCCAGAAATACATCCATGCTCGTTACGCTTTGTCCATCGATTCAAAAGCTCTGCCCAGCCGTTCTTCAACAATGGCCCTGAGCAGCCCTGACACTGAGCATCCGTAGTGTCTGTCTGCAAACGGATTCTGTAAACCGTTTCTGCCACGAATTGCTGAAGGTATCCTGGTGATGGATTAAAGTCCCCAAATCGGTCGTTACGGACTTGACATGTGGCAGGGAAAGCAGCCTGGTTCCATTGACCGCGTGGGAGGATGCGGATCTGAGGACAGATCTGCCTACGTTGTCCGACCTGCCTCAGGTTCGGATACCACTGCCGGGTCCAAGGCACTCGTCAGACTCATTTCTGCCGCGCGCCTCAAGATCACAGCACCATAGAGGCATTCTGGCGGTCTGCGTAAATCCACAACGAACATACAAGCCTTGCGCGGGCGAGTTTGCCGAATCCGAATACGCAGAGATTTTCAGAGTGTGCGACGAAGGCCGAAAGTGCGAGGCGTTGTCGTCAAAGTTTGACCGAGTTGAAACGTGATCTATCATCAATGACGCGATCTTCTGTCGACGAAACTCAGGCACGACGCCAATGTACTCGATGCACATGTTCGCTTCCGAAGGCGACTCCCCTGCTTCCGATATGATTGCTCGGAACGACTGCGCTGCACAGGCGATCAGGCCTGCAATCTGCTTTTCGAAACAACAAACGATCACGCTGACCTTCATCTGTTGCCAGCGGCCAAGCAGTTCGGCGGCGGTTGGCAGCGGCTGATGCCTGAGATCGTCACTGCACTTTAGAATGGCATCGAGCGCACGCTGCAATCGACAAATATCAGTCGCGGCGTTCGCTGAGGCATTAAGGAATTGAAATTCGCATTTTTCCGGTTGCGGAGCTTGACGCTCTGCTGCGGTCAGTTCCCATTGAAGAATATCTGTCAAATGAACGAAATCATGTGCCGTCAGCTTTGAAGCGAACTTCGCAGCGTCAGCCGATTCCCGCTGCAGGAAATGCAGCCGTTGCACGCCGGTGGCGGCAGCTTGTTGCTTCACGTGCTTCAAAAGTTCATCGCAGACCGCCTGACAAACTTTGTCCGAAGTGTTTAGCAACACCACGGGTTCTGAAATCGTCACAGTTCCACCTGGCTCCCGCGTGTATCCTATCGCGGCACAGGGACGATTGTCGTGCAGCAGAATGGTCCCTGGAAAACACTCGGTCTCATTCGTCGCGAGTTTCACATCGACTGCGGCGCTGAGTGAATCTGAATCGGAAGTCTGCAGCAGTCGATGGAGATCGCTGGCCAGCATTTCGGATTCAAAGAACTGGAAACGACTCAATTCTTGCTCCGACCACGAATCAATCCATCAACGTCTGATCAATTCGTGACCAGTTCACTTTCGACGTTCTCGCGAATTCGCTTCAGCTTCATATCGACGCTGACGACGTTCACAACATGAAACTGAGATCGAGGAGCCGTGGATTCTTTTTCTTCGCGAGTCACCGACACAACCCAGCGCGCCAGTCCGAATGGGACGTCAGTCGAAACCCAGAATTCGCCTGCGTTAGTCGATTTACTCTCCGCACGTTCCATGACCAACTGGCCCTTCATGCGTTTTGCCGTGATCTGAGAACCCATCAGAGTTTCAGGAACTTCATTTGTCGCAATGACGTCCGGGTTGCTGTAGTTGGTCAGCAATGAGATCGTCGGATAGACACGCAGCGCAGGAGTTGTGATTTCTTTGACCGCTTCTTCGCCCAACCGACGAAAGCCGCGGACGATCGGCAGCATATCATTGGGGATATTCTCGGCATCAACGGGTTCGGCAATGACTTTGCTTTCGGGAACCAGAACCTTGTAGATTCGAGCGCCCACCGGACCGGGGTCGATCCCCGCAGCACCGGCCTTGCCTGTCAGAGTCTTGATTTCAATCCAGCGGCAAGGCTGGACCTTGCCTTCAAACTCGGCCTCTTCGCGTCCGACCGATTTGATGCTCAGTTCACATGTCCATGTCAACGGGTCCGGATCGTCAGCACTTGTTGCCTGAGTCAGCGTGCCTTCATATTCTACGGCCGTTCCGTCTTCCGGAAGATTGAAGATCAGACCCTGAGCGCTCGCGATCGGGGCACCAAACCACAATGCGGTTCCAACACAAAAGGCCATTGCCAGACGGTGTACTTGCAACATAAATCCCATGCCTTCCAGATGTCTCAATTTCAGCGATCGAGGATTTGTCAGGCGATTAGACAAACCGGCAACCGCAGTCTCAAGCCGCAGAAGTGTCTCAAACACTGCATTCCTGACGCAAGGGGAATCGGTCCGACACTCCAGAAACAAGCATCTTGGGCCTGAATTTGCCGATCAGGAAAGAGAATTCATGGCGTTCTCGTGCCCGAAGTCGCCAGACTTCGAAATTCTTGAGCGACTTTCCGACCGAATTCTGGCGAATCCGGCTACCGAGGCACAGTAGCGGAACTCGCGTAGAGTTTCGGTATTGATGGGGAAACGCCGAAAGTCTACGCGACTTCCGCTACGTTCAATGACACTGCCATTATACGATGAAACTTCTGCCCAAGTGTTTACTTGACTGCGACCGCAGTTCCGGCACCACGGTGAGCTCGGCCTACGCAAAACAGGAACGTACAGACGTGAATGAATCGAAGTTTCGCAAGCTGCTGAGTGGTCAATCGACCGGTGTCCTGGCCACTTGCCTGCGTTCGCTGCTGGGTGCTGCCTCGCTGGTTTATTCACTCGCGATTCGTATTCGCAATGGATTGTTTGACCTCGGCTGGAAATCCATCCATCGGTCAGCCGTCCCTGTCATCAGCCTTGGAAACGTCACGACGGGCGGCACCGGAAAAACTCCGCTGGTGGCTATCGTCTGTAGCTTGTTGCAGGAATCCGGATTGCGGCCAGGGATCGTCAGTCGCGGCTATGGTGCGGTCGATGGGAATCCCAACGACGAAAAACTTGTGCTGAATCTACTGTGTCCCACCGTCCCGCACGTACAGAATCCGGATCGCGTCGCGGCGGCCCATTCCCTGACCGCTGCTGGAAGCGTCGATGTGATCGTCATGGACGACGGTTTCCAGCACCGACGTCTGCATCGTGATCTCGACATTGTGCTGATTGATGCGACGAACCCGTTCGGCTACGGATTTCAACTACCACGCGGTCTGCTGCGAGAACCGCTGTCGTCGTTGAAACGAGCGGACGTCGTAATGATCACACGATCCGATCTTGTCAGCGAACACGACCTTGCAAAGATTGAACGCCGTATCATCGCTGCCGCACCGCAACTTGCCGATCGAATTCTGCATGTCGAATTTCAGCCAACATCGTTGCGGAGTCTCGACGGCAGCACAATGTCGCTCAGCGTCGTCGCAGAGAAACCCGTGCATCTCATGGCAGGCATCGGAAACCCCGACGCATTCCAGACAACCGCCATTCGAGCTGGCATGAGAGTCATCGGAACATCGTGGTTTCCAGACCATCATCATTATACGAATGACGACCTGCAGCAAGTTCAACAACGAGCGTCGTCATCTGATACCGAACGGATCGTCACGACTCTTAAGGATCTCGTGAAGTTGCCGAAGGAGTGCCACAACATCCGCGCGTTAGAAATCGCCGCCGTGTTTCCGAATTCGCAACACATGGATGCGTTGCGAGGGTTGATCAACCGAGCACAACCCCGCCCGCCGAAGGCAGGGAGGGGTCGGGCCGAGCGAAGCGATGGTCCGGGGGAGGGCATGCGCGAGATGTGAATTCTGGATTCGGTGTCGAGCGTGAGTGTGAAAATTTTGAGTCGCCACAGTCATCGCTCGACGAAATCCTCGTCAAGATATATGCGCATTGCGTTCACGCAATCCAAAGTTCAAGCCCCCTCCCGGACGTTGCTTCGCTCGTCCGACCTCCCCCTGAAGCTCCGCTTGGGGGAGGTTGTTTGCGAACGATTTGCCACAGATACAACAGTTGTTGGTCGAGCGATGCCAAACCGCTCACTTCGCATCCAGATCCTCAATGTCGCTGCCGAGTTTTGGATCATAGACGATACGGATGTCGCCGGCGTTCAGTTCCGGATGGACTTTTACAGAGTAGCGGATAGTTCCGCCAGCGGGATTTGCTCGATAGGCCATCAACGTGATTGGTTCGTCGGGCAGATCGGTCAAACTGAAGCGACCTTCCTCGTCCGATGTATTCCACGGCGGTTCGCCATTTCTGCGCCGAGACAGATCGCCAACATATACCAGACTGGCACCGACCGTAATTCCGGCAACTGGGTTTCCTTCTGGATCAACCACTTTGCCGCTCAGTCTCTGCTGATTCGTTACCAGCCGAATGTCGGGCACGTGGATTGTTGCGTGCGACTTTACCGTAGAACCGAACTCTCGGCTCATGTCTCGGATTTCGATATATCCAGGCACATTGATTTCAATCTGATATGTGTCCTCTTTGAGCAATCCATTGAACTTATAATTTCCGGCCTCGTCAGTGGTTTTTTCGGAAACCATTTGGAACTTGTTCGGAACCCCGTCGTGTGGAAGTGACTTCGTGAGTTTGACGGTTATGTTCTGAGCCGGATCCCCGTTCGTGATCAATCGACCGGTGAGCGTTGCACCGGAGTACATTTCTAACTCGATATTTTCAATAAGGCGGTCAGTGAATTTCTCATCGCGATTTCGGGATATCACTTCCTCGGCTGAGCCTGATTCGGTCCACGAGGAAATCTGCACCGAAGAGTACGGTGAGAACCCGCTGAAGTGGAATCGGCCTGCTTCATCAGTCAGCGTCGCTGCGCGGCGACCGAGTGGTTCTTCGTTTTCTGCTTTCACGATGACGTTAGCCTGAGGCTTTCCTTCGAAGTCGGTCAATACGCCATTGATGACCAATTCGCGTCCAAGTTTGATGACAACATCGTCCGGCACACGTTCTTCAGTGACTGTGACATCCGCCGAGTTTGCAGAGCCAATCGTCATTCCCGGGGAAAATTCGTGGTCTTCAAAGTAGCCATCGACATCCCCGTACATTTTGAGTTTCCACTCACCCGCCACAACGGGCAGCCGGAAGATGCCGTCCGTGCCGCTGACGGCCAGGTTTTCCGTGGAATTCGGCATCGCTGCGTCGGTTGAATCAATTCGCCATCCCCAGACATAAGCCCCTACGACTACGGCTCCTGTGTCATAGTCTACGACCATTCCTGTAAGCCATTTGTGTTCAACAAGTTTCATCTCAACGATTTGAAATGCCACAGGTTGAATATCGACTGCCTGAACCATCCCAATCGCTGGTGAGAGCAGATCTGAAGAATATTTCACCTGATGAACGCCGGGTTTGTGGACTCCTAATCCCGCGATCCCTTCGGTGTTGACTCGGGCAAACCCGCCGAAGCCCCGGTCTTCGTCAAACGCTTCGACGATTCCACCTGCGACCGGCTTCCCATGTCGGTCACGAATCCCAATCTGCACTCTCGCTCGCGGCGTCAACGAAACGGTGATCGGATTTCGATGGACTTTCACTGCGGATTGTGAAGAAGGGATTTGATATTGGATCGTCTCGAAGTCACCTTTGCCCGTATCGATGTAGAAATAGCTCCGACCGCCGTTTTCGCCAGTGCATGTCACTGCGACACAGTAGTCCTGCGGCAGGTTTGGAATCCGGAATTTGCCGTTGTTGGTCGTCGATCCAAATTGGACTTCGGACCAGAAGAGATTCAAGTCGCCAGTATCTTCGAGTTCTGGATCAACGTCGTTCGTGTTCTTTGTGAATCCATGAACTGTCAGTTCTGCATTTTCAACAGGGTTGCCGGCGTCATCGACGACGATTCCTGTGACTTCTGCCTCCGGTGTCAGGCGAATCTGTTTTTCAGGGTTTTCGAACGATTCGATTGGTTCCCACGTCAGTGCTTTTCCAGTTCCCCAGATCAATAGTTCAGGACCCGAAATCCCGGCACGAAGGTTGGCAATTGTGCCGGTCATGCGTGGAGGAATTCCGACGCGGCTGAAAGCAAAGCGACCCTGATCATTTGTTGTCGTCCGGGCCAAAACGTCTGGAAATCTCCTGAGCGTGTATTTTTGACGAGATCTGAAAGTGGTTTTCTCACACAAAACCACTTCCATTCCAGCCAACGGTGTGCCATCTGTATCGGTGACAATTCCAGCGACGCTGATTGACGGATCCGCAGGGGAAGGGTCTTTGCTGACGATCACGTCGTGCAACTTCTCAGATTGAACAGGCTCCGCATTCGCACCGTTCTGCCCACCCTCTTTCGCACTCGTTGGTTGTGGAAGTGTTGGTTGGGCGGTTGCAATGGCAAGTCCCAATACCGTAATGCTGGCGACGATCACGGAGGTCAGAACTGGGCGGGCAGCTTGTGGACGCGATGCAGACATCAGCCAGCGCAATCGAGACTCCAAATCTTTTTTACCGGCCATCGTGGATGCGAATTGCAGTCGTTGAGTCTGACATCGCTGCACGACTTCCAGGAGACATTGAGCGTACGTTTTGACATCGATTGCAGACCTTTGCAACGCCCATTCGTCACAGGCGCGTTCTCGCAGGCGGCGAACGTCCTGCACGGAAAGCCAGGCGAGTGGATTCGGCCCAAAAACGCAGAAGACAGCTTGAACGAGCATGTCGGACCATGCATCGCGGCGAGCAATATGGCCTAGTTCGTGGACAAGCGTCGCTTCTCGCAAGGCCGCATTCCATGTCATGAAATTGGAGGGCAACACGATGATCCAGCGTCCGAGCCAGCAGGCCATCGGCATTGCATCCGGCCCGGACAGCACGACTCTGACGCGGCACTTCAATCCCAGTTGCAACGCGGTCTCCTCCGCCTGAGTCACGATATCGCCGGAGGCTACAGTGCAGCATTTCACAAAAGCGAAAAGCCGGATCAGCGAAACCAACAGGCGGCAAATCAACAGGCCCGCAACAAGGAACCACGCTGACACACCGAGTTCCGCCCATGTTCTCGATGCTGTTGCGACGGGACTTGCAGTCGGTGCCATGCCACTCGGCAAAGGATTCGGCTGCGAGGACGGAGCCTGAAACGGATTCGCTGCCGATGATGGCTGAGTGTTTGTCCTGTTGATAATTCCTTCTCCGGAAACCGATGATTCACGACTGTCGCTAACCGAAGGCTTCAGATCGAACGCGAGAAACTCATCAGATTCGGACGCGTTGTCGCCAGACTGTACGGGCAACTGATCGACGTTTGTGCGATCAACTTGTGCAGTCCCCACCGCAGATGTGTTCTCCGCTTCGATGAGGACAATAGATATCCATTCCGGCTGAGCCCACTGCCAGCCAGGCATAGTCATCACAATCAGTGGGAGCATCAAAGTGCAAGCCAGCGTCATCACCAGCGCGCGGTGCGCCATTGCTGCGGATTTCCGTTCCAGCAATCGAGCGACCAGATACCCCGCAGCCAATAATAAGGAAACTCGAATCGCGAGGCCCAGCAATTATGTCGTGAACATTTTACTTGCCTTGTACTGGGATAATCAAATCTTCCACGGACCATGTGGCCAGCAGGATCAACAACGTTCGAGCGTACATCATCGCCCTTTCTTTTTCTGAGGTTTTGATCTGGCAGATTTCTTTTTCGCGGCATCGGCGTCGTCAATGACTGCTCGCAGTTGCGCAAGATCTGAAGAATCAAGCTGCATGTTCGGGTCGCTCAAGTGAGCGGCGATGGCATCCTGCAGTGATCCGCCAAAGAACACATCCAACACTCGATGCAGCGCTGATCGTCCGGCCGATTTCTGTGAACTACAAGGCGAATAGATGTATTTACGACCATCCTGATGATGTTGCACCAGACGTTTGTCTTCGAGCAACCGCAGCATCGTTCGGACGGCGGTGTATGTCGGCGGTTCCGGCATGAGTTCATGAACCTCGCTCGCCGATGCTTTTCCAAGGCGAAATACGATGTCCATGATCTGCCGCTCGCGCTTGCTGAGTACCGTTTCAGCCACGGGCAATCTTTCTTTTTGAAGTTCTTCAATACCGTCAACGTAATGCCGGTTTTTTGGCATATGCCAGTTTTTTAACACTTGGAGATTTGCGTGTCAACACGGTTGTACGACGAAATCGCCAGCTATTTACCTCCCCCGAGCGGAGCTCCAGGGGGAGGTCGGACGAGCGAAGCAATGTCCGGGAGGGGGACGTTTGGGGATCGGTTTTGTCTGGACGCAACGTACGTGTATCTTCGACTGTGCTTCGGCGCGGGAAACCATGAACCCTGGCAGTGTCAATCGTTTGCGTTCTTGTTCTGCCGAAGCTGATTCGTTGTTCCAAGTCCGCACACGCCCTCCCCCGGACCATTGCTTCGCTCGGCCCGACCCCTCCCGGCGTTGCCGAGAGGGGTTGAGAACACGACACTTATGATCGAGCGATCTCAGGCCGCGTTGGCCCACCATGGCGGAAATCATAACTTGGTGGGCCGCTCCGCTCGCCGGTCCTACCCTACTTTTTGACGAACTGCAGCTCGGCCTCGTTCAACGGCGGATCTAGAGTCGCGTCATATTTTACCGACAGATCGTACCGCGCCCGTTGATAGACCGTATCGAACACTTCCTGCAGCGGAACAGCAGCGTCTTCATCGCCTTGCTTGAGTGGAATCGGAATAGACGGCAGTTGGTCGAGCAGCGTCCAGGCATAGACTTCACAACGCGGGCGACGTTTGACGCGGCTGATGATTGCGTAAAAATCGCCCGGAGGCAGGGAACCAACGACCGGCAATCGCATTCCGCCACGCAGCAGATCGAGTTCTACCAGATGCGTGGGGCTCGACAGAATTTCGGTACGTTTTGTCAGGTATTCCCGCCGACCGTCACCATTGCGGCGTTTGTTTGAAGGAGAGAGGACTTCGATGACAGTCACCACTTTCATGGTTTCACGATCACGAATAACCAGATACGTTTCCTGCCGTTCGATCGGCATTGGTAGTTCACATTCAGCGGTCATGTTTCCCACACCGTGCGACCTGAGTCCGCTGGGCGGACCAGAATCAACGGCAACAACCGCGATATCTGCTCGTCGCATCGTTTCAGGCTCGACGCCAACAGCTTCGACGTACACGCGACGTTCGACACGGACAAGATAGTTTGGTTCCAGCGATGGGCCGAGGTACTCCCGGAGCACAGTGTTAAAGGTCGTGTGAAAATCTTCCCATTCCTGTGCTTCCAAAAACGGGTCCATACCAGGGAATTTCGATTTCATAAAAGACAACTCCGTGATCTGATCGGTCTACGAACCGTGCGGTTAAACGTACTGACAACGTGTAGCCGGTTCGCCCGAATTTCACTGACATCATACTGACGCAAACGTCCGGATAGAAAGGTTGGGCAAGATTTTGGGAACAAAACGAACAGGTCAGGCGTCATTGCAGGGTTTACGGTTGCGTAAGATGGGCTGTCCTGTCGTTTTATGACCTAAACTTGCGTGCATCGGCTTGGTTGACGCCAGACAAAATGTAAAATCGGCGCAATCGGCGTAAATTACCACTCGGTGATGGTGCATGAGGTGCGTAATTATTGGCTCAGGCTTTTAAAAAGGGGTCAGAAACTAATAGCCAAATGGCCCGAAGGGTACGGCGCACTATTGGTTCCTGCCCCCTTTTTAAAGCTTGAATTCGCCGAAATCCCGAAATACAAGGTCCTTGATATGAAACAATTCTCGCACGTTTTCGGCGTTTTTCTTGTGCTGATGGCAATTTCTGCGGTGTCTCAATCGCAATTGATCGCACAGGAAACGACAGAATCCACAGCCGAAACGCCGGCAGCGATCGATGGGGCAAACGGCGAGGTGAAATCTTCGCTGGCCGAAAAATGGGATCGTTTGATCTATGTCCCATTCAAAGAATTGCAGAAGGTATTTGACAATCAGGATGCGTCGGTCGTCCTGCCGTACGCCGAGTATCTCGATCTGATGAAGCGCGCGATTAACGCGGTGCCTGTGACCACAGGAAATCAGGATGCGTTGATTACCTCGTCTTCATGGACCGCGACTGTGGAAAAAGACCTCGCGCGCGTCAGCGTGGAATTGAAACTCAACGTCCTGAAAGAAGAAGGCTGGGCGACTTTGCCGATGACATTTGGAGCCGCCGCGATTGGAAAGATCGAACCAAACGACGGTTCAGTCCTGTTGAAAGGAATGGGCGCGGGGACTTACGAATTGCTCGTCAAAGGCGCGGGGCAGAAGTTTGTGAAACTGGATTTGCTGGCGACCGTGTTGACGTCACCCGAAGACCGTTCGTTTACGCTTCAATGTCCTCCGACCGGTATCAGCGAACTGGTCGTGACGATTCCTGAACCCGATCAGACAATCAAGATTACACCGTTGCAGGTCTTGTTGCCGACAGAAGCCGCTGCTGCGGAAGGGACAACGGCCGTCAAAGCCAGCCTGGGTTCCACAAATCAGTTTACTGTCCACTGGAATCCGCGAGCAGGCTCAAAGCCGGTCATGGATCTGTTGAGCAGCGTGACCAATCAAACGACTGTTCGTATCGAACAAGGACTTTTGCAGTCCCGCACGGTGTTGCACTATGAAATCCTTCGTGGCGAACTTCGTGATGTCACTGTGCTTGTTCCGAAAGATGCTCGAATCATCGACGTCGTATCGGCCGCTGGCCGGATTCGATCGTGGAATGCCGAAGCCGTCGGTGCGACTCATCAGATCGTGAAGGCGGAATTGCTCGTTCCGGCAACAGAAACATTTCAGATCGAGATTCAGACCGAACGTGCCATCGAAGGTGACACGCTTCAATTGATTGGTAAATCGACTGATGGCAAGCTGTATGGCGTTCATGCCGACGCCGTTGTCCGTGAAGCCGGACGACTTACGTTTGTGACCGATCCATCGCTGACCTCCGTTGTGAAAACTCAGATTGGCGTGAAGCAAGTGGATGCCGGCGCGGCTTCCAAAGGCGAAAACGCGGCAGCCGCCGCCAACACATGGGAATTCAGCGGCACAAGCGGACAGCTTGTGGTGCAGATCAAGCCAGTCGAGCCGCGTCTTCTGGTGACGCATCATGCTCAGTATGTGTTTCGTGACGATGAACTGCGGCTGAAGTCTGTGCTGAAATATGACGTCGAACGCGCCGGCGTATTTCAACTCACGTTGCAGGCTCCGGAATCACTGACAATCGACAGCGTCTCCGCCGATGGCATGAGCGAATTCAATATCGACAAGGGCAGCGGCAAGATTACTCTGTCGCTGACTCAAAAACGCATGGGAGCTATCGAAGTCACCGTGCAGAGCCACCAGGCGTTTGACGCATCGGCTGACAATGCAGAAATGGAATTGCCGATGCTGATTCCCGAAGGTGTTGAACGAGAAACAGGCGTGGTGACGGCATACGCGCCCGAGTTTCTAGATGTGATTACAGTGGACGAAAAACTGGTGGGACTGTTTCCGTCGCGCGATGCGGCAATTGAAAAACTTCCGCGACTGCGGCATATCGCGTCGTGGAACTTTACTCGTCGGCCAGTCGCGTTGTTTGTGCGCACGACTCCACGCCCTGCTCAAATCGCAGCATCGGTGGGCACCACGGTTCACGTAGAACCGGAGATCGTGAAGCAGAACGCCGTCATTACATTTGATGTTCAAAACGCAGGCATCGATACGCTGCGGGTCGCCGTACCGGAGGCCGTCGCCAACGACGTTCGTTTTCGAATGTTGTCACCGGGACACACGATTCAACAGCGAGACAAGGCCGCTCAGGCAGAAAACGGCTGGGTGACATGGACACTGGTTCTGCAGGAAGAAACGACCGGCACAATCCAGTTGGCAGTCGATTGGGATGTAACCCTGGCGAAAAAATCGGCTGGCGAGCGGGGCGGCGTCAGCCCCCCGGTACAACCCGGGGCGGCGACTCCTGAAGCAGCGCTCGCTGCTGAGGCTGCCGCCAAAGTTCTTCCGGAACAAACTCTCACTGTCGAACCACCGCGGGTCCTGGTTCCGTTTACAGATGATCAGGCAAAACGGCGTCGCGTTGTTTTGACGCAGACACGCGGTGAGATCCGCCTGCTGCGACATGAATCCTTGTCCATCACGGCAGATTCTCAAAGTGAAACCACAGAAGCCATTGATGTGCGAGAACTGGAATTCCTCGAACAGGACGGTTACCTGGCATATCGGTATTTTGCTCAACCCGCGTCGGCGACGATCCGAATTCGCAGGCACGAAATTCACGAGGTCGCTGCCACAGTCGTCTCACGCGGAGCCATCGAGATTGTGACGGAACGTCAATCGCTCGCCTCATGGCGCTGCCGCTTCCGCATCACAACCAGTGAACGTCAGCGACTCCGAATCGACCTTCCACTGGGCTCCGATCTGCAGGCACCCCTGCTGAATGATCAGCGCACGACGATTGAAAAAGCCACGGACGTCAAAGCTGCGGAGCGGTGGGAAGCGTACTACGTCAACATCAGCCGCAATACGACGTCCGATCAGGATTTTCTGCTGACGCTGCAGTTTCGCTGCCTGATCGTGGAGAGTAGCGGTCGGCCGTATTCCGGTCGCGGGGGTCTACAGGAATTGCACCTTCCGGTAATCGGCGAAAGTGGCGGCTCAACGGTGGTCCAACAGTTGAAAGTTGTGCTGTGGGCACCGGAAGAGATCGCATTCCTTGGTGATCCGGATTTGTGGACGCAGGAAGGCGCGGTGCCGGCATCGATCATGAATCCGTTGAAGTCGCCGTCTGCAAGCGCTGCGGCCGCAGCCGTGAATGACTGGATTGACCCGCAGCACGTCGCGTCCGGAGACTTCCCGACGCAGGGCAGCGTCTCGGTGTATCGCGCTGTCGGTCATCAATCTGTGATTCAGGTCACCTGGTGGAATCGCTCGTTTTTGTTTTGGATGATCAGTGGAACTCTGGTCGTGATTGGCCTGATTCTGCGTCGCACGTCCTGGGAAAACCGCATTACGCTGGCTCTGCTGGCGGCGTTTGCTGTGGCGTTGTTTTCGCTGCGCGGCGATAACGCCACGCCGCAGTATGTCGCGATGGCGTGGCCAGGGATTCTTGTGGTCGGCGGGATCTGGCTGACTGGTTTGCTGATTGGGCAACGCAATGGGAGTGATGAGAGTAATGGGAATCATGAGTCGAAGCAGCCACCAAAGTCGCCGCCACCAATGACAACGAATGCTGCTAGCCAACCATTGCCGCCGGGAACGGTTGTTCCTCCACCAGAAGTCACAAAGATCATGGATGACCTGATGGGAGGTGCAAAATGAGCGTGCGTTGCCTATTCACATTCCTCACATTCTTCACATACCTCCCATTGGTTTCAGCCCAGGATTCTGTACCGCAGCCAAACGAAAAATTCATCCCGGCCGATCAGCTTGACACAGTCTTCGACCGTGATCGCAGCGGCGTGATGATGAAACGTGACGAATTCAAAGCCCTGCTCGAAAAAGCGCGGGCCAACGTCACAGCAAACATTCCAATTCCGATCATCGCCGAACAAGCCAGCCTCAAAGTGATACCAGACGATCAGCAGGCGTTGGTAACGATGGAATTGAAAGTCCGGCAATACGCCGAAGGCTGGCAAATGCTGCGAATCCGAGCAGGCAATTTGCTCGTCGAAAAAATAGAAATCGATGGTCGGCCAGCGTTGATTGGACGTGATCCGGCAGATCCATCGACTTTGCTGCTGGCACACGACAAAATCGGCGAATTCACCGTTGTCGTTTCCATGTCCACGCAAATCGCAACCCTTGGCAGCGATCGCACGGCAGCGTTTCAGTTACCGATGGTTCCAGCAGTGCAATTGACCGTCAATTGTCCGGCTGGCCGGCACTTGTTACTGAATGATATGAAGCTCGATCGACCTGCGGCGGACGATGCCGTCGCCGACTATCTCATCCCTGTCGGCAATGCGCCAGACGTGCGGCTGCGGTGGGTTGTGCAGCGGAAAGAAACGGAAGCACAGACTCTGGTTTTTGTGAACACGGATGCACAACTTAAGGTTCAAAAGGAAACGCTCCGCTGGGACAGTGATTCACGAATCAGTGTGTTTGGCGGGACAATCAATAAAGTCGTCGCTCGCGTTCCGGCGACGCTGGAAGTAACGAGTGTCGAATCGACCGGTCTGGAAAACTGGACACTGGATGACGACCCGGAAAACGCCGGTTACACGCGAGTCACATTGACCTGGCGCCAGCCATTCACCAACGATCGATTGGTCAAAATTAAAGGAGTCTTCGCGTCCAGCGGAACCCTCATGCGGAAGATTCCGACGCTGCAGTTCGGCGAAGTCGCGGCACACACAGGCCGATTGGTCATTACGCATGAAGACGGCCTGCGGCTGGTTTCTGAAACTGGTGGCGGAATTCGTCGCATGTCGGCTTCGGAGTCGGGACTTTCGACCGACGCTTCCGTATTTGAATTCTGGATGCAGGGTTTTGAACTTCAAGTCGCCGCGAAACAACGTGATCGTGAGCTATTTCTGGAAACCAGTGCTGTGCTGGCGATTGACGACACGACGGTGACCTTCGATGCAACGCTTATTGTCGAGACCTTGAACGCACCGCTGTTTGAGTTGCCGATCACCTTGCCAGTCGACTGGCAATTGACGAGCGTGGAATCACCTGAAACCCCCGCAGGTCTGACATGGACGGCGACCAGCGAACCCAATCAAATCCTCGTCCGTCCAACTCAGCCCATCGCGCCGGGCCAGTTGATCAAGATCGTAGTCAAACTCACACGCACGATTGCTGATCCTGATACGGAACAAAAGTTCGTCCTTCCAGTCGTGACGGCCGGTGACACAACATCCGTTGGCGGATCGTACATCGTGCGATTTGCCGATGACCTCACCGTCGCACCGTTGTCCTTAAAAGGATTGACTCCGATCGCCGGCAGCGGGACAGAACAGGTGTTCCAGAATCCTGGCACCACAGTGTCGGGTGAACTTTCGATTGTACGCAAGGCGTCAAGACTGGCGAGTCGTTCGGTACTGAAGACATGGACCGACAGTCGTCAGCAGTCAACAGATGCGGAGATTATTACGGACGTGCTGAACGGTACGATTCGCACGCTGACGATACGCCTGTCCGAATCGCTTGGCCCCGATGTTCGATTTGAAGTCCGCAGTGTTGGGCCTGTGCCGGGAATTCCGCAGACGCGAGCCATCAGACCGATCACCATTATTGAACAATCGGCAGGAACACCGGCAGATGGATTACGTCCATTTGTGCTCAAGCTGGATTATCGCTTTGCAGGTTCGCTGTCGCTGCATGCCTTTGTACAGCAACCGCGAACGGATGAAAACACCCAGATCGCGGCACCTGTGGTTCAGGTTCAGGACGCGATCCGTCAGCATGGTGTGCTCGTGTTTGAAGCCTCACCCGAACAACAGTTGTCGGTCGGTGAGGAAGTCCGTTCAATCCCAGGGCTGTTTGTTGCCGATGCAGGTTTGGTGGATGCCCCGGAACTCTCGACCGGACGACGAATCGCGTTGATCTACCGATTTGTACAGCCGGGTTATGCGTTTCAGGTCAGTGAGACTCGCTTCGCGACGGACACGGTACCGTCAGCGGTGTGCGAACACCTCGCGAATGTTTGTACGCTGAACGATTCCGGCAGTATTCAACGCTGGTGCCAGGCGAGAATTCGTTCGAGTGGTGTGCAGACGCTGCGATTTACATTGCCTGACGCCGAAAGGTCGTTCCTTTGGTCCACCATGCTGAATGGCGAACCAGTCGAAGTGCGTCGTGATGCCGCCGATTACCTTGTGGCAGTGCCGACGAATTCAGACAGCCCCGAACACGTGCTGACGGTTTTGTTCGAATCCGATTCGCGCAAGGCGGGTGCATTTGGTCAGACCGATCACGGCCCTGTTCAGTTTTCGATCGACGTCGGCAAACTTCAGGCGATCCCGATCGATGTGCTGCAGCAAACGTGGCGCGTTCACTATCCGCAGTCATCGTTGCTGATTGACAGTGACGGTCAATTCCGACCGACGGCAGGTGTTGATCAGCCGGGCTGGATGGTGTCGATGGGGGACTTTGTTTGGCCGGACAGTTCGACGTTATCTGGGCGGTTGATTCCACTCGCGATCTTCCTTCTGGCTCTGTTTGCGTTGACGATTTCCATTATTCGCAGACGATGGGTCGGCGTGGCGGCAGTGTGTTTGATTTCCCTTCTGGTCTTATTGATACAGCCAGCGATCCGTAACGCACGTGAAGCATCGCTTGCGCCGATTGCCTATCATCAATCCGCCAGACTGCGAGTTGCTCCGCAATATTCAGCATCGAAAACGGAGGCTTCTGAGGACACAACACTTTTTGCCGACTTTGATGCACCGATGACTGCGAACGACGAACTTGCCGCCAGCCAACCTGCACCAACTGAAGCAATGTCCGGCACCAGAGGGATGGGAGGCGGCATGGCTGGGATCGGCGGCGGTGGTATGGGCGGCGGTGGCGGTAGCGGTGGATTTGAGGAAGGAGATGCCATTGAAGGTAAAAGTGACGATGCACCCTCCGCTCCTGCTCCGGTTCCGCAAGACGGAGAAGTCGCCAACTCTGCAAACGTTCCGATTGTTAATGGTATCCCTTACATCAGTCGAATGGCGAAACCACAAAAAGGCAACGCTCGTCTCTCCGTCAACGTCAATCTCGACGTGCCTTCGGATTATCAGTCGCGTGAATTTGTTTCCGTCGCAGATGCCGTGCATCAACCGTCAGTACTGAAACTGGTTGTTCAGAAACGGGGTCAGATTGCGGCGATTCGCCTGGTCGCAGCGTTAATCGTGATTCTGCTCGCATGGCGGATGCGAAAAGCGGCGATGCTGTGGAAACTGACTCTGGCGATTGTATTGCTTCTGGTTGCTATAGGCGTGACACCGCTGCTGTCGAATGCATGGCAAAGCGTCGTTGACGGCATCGCGCTGGGGGCACTTGTCAGTGTTGCGATGGCGCTGGTATGTGCGTGTCGCAAGTGTTGTGAATGTCCGTGGACGTGGTTGAAAAGACGCAATTTGTCGGCTGTTTGACGGGTGGAATTCGATGTGTCAGCATGAAAATGACAAGTGTGTTTCAGGCCCGAATGGGCCGGTACATCCTCTGCCGGTGGCGTCAGCCACCGCTTATACTGGATCGCGTGCTCGTGCTCAAAGCCCTGAAGGGGCGACACATCGCGATGGTTACGAATTGTGTCGGGCCTTCAGCCCTTTGAATTCTTCGCAGTCAGTACCGGGGCCTCACAGCCCCGGCAGAGAGTGTATCGGCCCTGCCGGGCCTGAATCGCAGCGTAAGCAGGTCGCAGCAAGCTGCGAAGTCCAGCCCGGCAGGCTGGACCTACAGACGCTGCCCGGCAGACAGCCGGTTGTTCGATGCGCCTATCTCCTGGTTGCTTTATTTTCCTTCGCAGCGATCACGCACTCTCAGGAACGCGACGCCAAACAAGCGATTTCTCAACCGGACGTGGTGGTTCCCTATTCTCCGGATGAACCCGCGCTGCGGGCAGATCGGGTGTTTATCCGCCACGATGAATTCCTGAAACTGTATCAGCAGGCCTATCCGGATGCGTTGAAGGCACCGTCGGCCAGTCCGCTGGGATCCGCAGTTGTGGCATCGTTTTACAAGGCAGGAAAACTCACGCAGGTTGACGGGACAAGACATATCCTGAGTCTGGACGGACGTTTCGTCGTCTGGAGCGATTCTGAACAAGCCGTCAGCCTTCCGCTGCCAATCGGGCCGGTAGCGATTCGGTCGTTGAAAGTCGATGGAAATGACGGTTCAGTGCAACCGTTGGTCGATGGTGCTCAGCTAGCCGAAATCCAAAACGTCGCAGGACAGCAGATCTCTCAATCGCAGCAACAAGCCGTGAACGCCAACTCAGCAAAGCCTGCACTCGAAGGCCCCGCGTATGCTGTGCAAATCACAGGAAAAGGATTCCATATCGTCGATTTGATGTTTGACATCTCAGCACTTCTCGAAGGAGAACTTGGGCGAGCTGACTTGCCGCTGCGAAATGCCGCTGCAGGGATGCTCGAATGGACGCTGCCTGCTGACGGGCTTGATGCCAAAGTCAACGGCCGCACCAATGTTTATCGCCGCGATGGCCGCACGATCATTCTGCCGATCGCACAATTGTCGAATATTCGATTGCAGTGGTTGCCGGCGATCCAAAAAGTCGCAGGCGACGTCGTTTTTCATTCGACAGTCAGTTCCGCCTTGTCCGTGCAGGATTCCGGGATCATGCTCCGGACGACCGCTGCCGTCACATGTCGCCAGGGCGAAATCTCGGAACTGGAGATCACCATTCCCGAAGCTTACGCTGTTCAATCTGTCACCGGCGACGACGTCGCTGGCTGGACTGTTCAAAACACCGATGCAACGCGATCAGTCAAACTGCAATTACGGCGAGCTGTCAATGATGCCACCAGCGTGACACTGCAATTATTCGCTCCTGCTTCAACGAAAGAAGCACTAGCATCGCTTGCTGTGCCGATTTCGATCGTCAAAGGAGCAAGTCGCGATCTCGGCACAGTCGTCCTGAAGACTGGTTCACAGTTTCAGGTGCGAACAGATTCGCTCTCGGCGGTGACGCAGATGAATCCCAACGAAGCACCAGTGCCGGAAGGCGATCAACTGCCCGGTCGTCCGATGCTGGCATGGCGATACACCCGACATCCCGCGTCAGTCACGGTCAAGGTCACACCGACCGCCGATGAATTGACTATCGAATCCATGCACGCTGTGCGCTTGGAAGAGCAACGTCAACTGTGGAGCAGCCGCATGACGCTGCGAGTTTCCGGGGCACCTCGCTCCCGCATCGACATTGCGGTGCCGAAAGGATTTCTGGCATTGGATGTTACGGCAACCGGATTGAAAGACTGGTATCTGTCTGACGCAGACGCAGTCGATGGAGACGGAGCCAATGCCGAACTTAGAACGCTCAGCATTCAGTTGCAGGATGCAGCCCTCGGTCAGATGCAGGTGGCTATTCAGGGTCAGATGAATCGCGACGCCGATCGAAGCCAATTGAAGTTGCAACCGCCCGCTGTGATGAATGCGACGAAGGCCAATTCCGAACTTGCGGTGTGGCTGGATGCGGCATCCGAAAGCAGCGGGCTGGAGAACGGCAGCGACTGGACCGCGAAGTCACCTGCTTCCGTCAATCCCGGTTTCCGCGAAATCACACCGTCTTCGCCGTCGCTGGCATTTCAAAGTCAAACCGTGCGGCCGGGACCGTTGTCTTTGAAACTGCGACCGGCGATTTCGACGCTGATCGGCGAATCTGTGACGGTCACCAATGTGACGGAAACTGCGGTCGAGATCACACTGGCTCTAAACTGGCAAATCGCACGCGCTGCGGCCGATCAGTTCGCCGTGGAATTGTCCACTAACGTCGCGTCCGTCATGACGTTCGACGTCCCAGGCCAGCGCCGAGTGACGCGAAAAGATTTGGGTGACGGGCGAACTCACGTCACAATCCAACTGCAGCAGCCAGTCACCGATCGACTGTTTGTCCTTGGAACAGCCAGTCTGCCATTGCCGACAGACCGAATCATACGCAGTGAAGTTCCCAATATACTGATACCTTCAGAGGCACCTTCAACACTCTCCGGACAGGCCCATTTCTGGGTTCTCGTAAACCAGTCCAATGGATTGTTACAACCGACGGTAGACCAGCCGGCTGACAAAGTCCGTCCGGAACAGATGACGACTCAGATTCCACCGCTGTTGCTGCAACAGGCAGTGGCGGTGATGAAGCTGCGTCCGGAAACCGCCGCATGGAATCTTGTGTATCCCGAACAATTTCAGGTAGCACCTGCCGTTGTCAATCTGGCGACTCACACGACGGTGATCGCGGACGACGGCAGTTGGAGAAGCCGTCATCAGTTGCAGGTGACAAACGAATCTCGGCAGTTTCTCCCTGTCGTATTCCCGAAAAACAGTCGTTTGATGTACTGTCTCGTGCAAGGGCGACCGAGCCGCGTTGTCACTCAGGGCGAAGGCCAGGCAGTTCGACATTTGATTCCAATTCCTCAGTCCGGTGCATTGGCGTCAGGGTTCGAGGTTGAGTTTTCTCTGGCGGGACGCTTTGACGATTCGGCTGCATCAATTCAAAACGAATGGAAAAGCAGTCGACTGACGATTCCCGTGCCGACATTTCCTGAGTTTCGAGATGATCCGGAATTCGGTATCTCGGTATCTCGCAATCGCTGGAGCGTCTACGTGCCGAATTCCTGGCGGGCGACAATGGTCGATGATCCGGAAGCCACCAATGTTGTGCGAGCTGCCTCAACGGAACTGCAGGACGCTTCGCTGTTATCCTATGTGGAACAGGCGGAATCGTTGCTGAAGAACGTGAAGTCCGCCCAGGGAAGTTTTGCTCGCCGCAGAGCGATGTCAGAACTGCAAAGTGCAGCCGAAAAACTGCAACGCAAATCTGGAAACGACTCGGATGTTGAACGACAACGCGGCGAAGTGCTGGGTAAGCTTGGTGAGATCAACCAGGAATACGGAGCGAGCCAGACACCTCAGGAACTGGAATTGTCTGACTCAACGATCGCAGGCAACGGTTTCCTTTACGAAGAGGATCTTCGACAGAATACGGCCAACGGCAGCAATAACCTATCGTTCTCGATCCTTAACAAAATCGTTGGGTCCGGTTCAGGCCAGCAGCAAAGTCTGCAGGCAGACCCGGACGCCGCATTCCGTTTTGGTATCACAATTCAGGATCTGGAAAAGCAGCAGGAAATCAGATCACTGAAGGAGGCAGGTAAAAAATCCGGCGGTGAGAAATCCGGAGGCGAAAAGTCAGAAGCTGACAAACCACAATCCTCCAGCAAAATGGCGCGGCCTGAATCGATGTTCAGAACAACCGATGAAAAAGCGGCCACGAAAGACGGCGTCGCTGCGGAAGAACAATCCAGTCGATCGCAACTCATGCAGCGACGTGCAATACAATCGGGAATCGGGCAAACCGTCGTGCCGCAGGCACGCAGACAGTTCGATATGCTCAACGAACCTGAAACATTAGGACTCCCTGGAATAGCACAGTCGAGTCCCGCTGACGTATCGTCGCTCGCGATACAACAACAGGAACCATCAAGACGCGATGCCACGCCCACCGGCCTGCTCTCGCTGAAATTCGATATCCCGACCGACGGCCAGCAAATTGATTTTCTGCGCGTCGGTGGCAATCCTGTATTGTCGCTCGATGTTCGCTCATCCGATGCGGTCAGCAAAGGCACGGGCCTCATCTGGCTTGTCCTCTGCATCGCTGCCATCTTGTTGCTCATCGGACCCGGCCGCAACGGCAAGCCCCTGCTCTTCTGCCAGCGTCTGTTCCTGATCCTCGCCATCACCGGTCTGGCTGCATGGCTGTGTACAGTCGGTAACTTGAGCGGGCTTGGCCTGGTAATGTGTATTGCAGGATCGATCGCGTTCGCCACCACAACGGTGCTCGTCCGATTCAAGTCCGGAGAAATCCGGCGACCGTGAGCCGGCGTTGTTAAGGGAGAATGGCCCCTGAAGCGTCACTGTCACCGACAACTACAACGACGTCAAACTCTGAGATGACTGGCAGTGTTCCACCCTTCAATAGTGTTGCGCGGAGTTTCAACAGAAGTTCGGATGTTGTGGTGGCCGATGTGGAAACAGTGACCAGGAACTCCGTATTGATAATATCGCTGGTCAATGTCAGAGGCTCTGCCGAAATAACGTCTCTTGAAATGCTGTCTGCGCAGACAAGTTCAACTCGAACAACTTCTGCCAGTGCGCCAGATTGATCGATCGTGATTGGTATGCGAATTTGTTCGCCGGGCTTCGCGGAAAAGACCTTGTCGCTCGCGGAGAGTTTCATCATTGCCCCTGTTGGAAGAAATCCCATTCGGGTCTTTTGCAGGCTGACTGAGTAGCGAGTATTGCCCTGAGGATCCACAACTTGTGCGACTCCGTTCACAACCATTCGTGACGTCCGGGTTGTTTCCAGCCATTCCGGCAAATACACGGGATAGAGGATCCGAGTAACATCGGGCGGAACAAGTAACTCTGGTCCACTGATCCCCTGCTGATGCCGTCCCTGCATGGATGCCATTTCGAGCGTAATCTCGCCCGAGAATCCTTCATCCCTCTCGATCAACACGGGCGCGGGAAACGTCGAACCTCGTGGCCATTTCGTCACGTCATCCTTGCCCTCGGCATCAATCGAAAACGGCGGTTTGATCGTTGTCGCGATGAGCGTTGGTCCTGCACGCCTGGTCACAAGCTGTTCGCCGAGCATGGCTGAACCAACAAATTCGACAAGCGACGCAGATGCAGGAGCATCGGCAGCAACTGACAACTCTACGTTCAAAGCGGATTGATTGGCAGGCACCTGAAGCGGACTCGGCATCGTTACGCCCGGTGGCAGACCCGTCATCGATACATCAATCGCGTCCACAAATCCGCCTCGGCGAATCGCCTTGAGAGCAACATTCGCTTTGCCTCCAATCGGAGTATTTCCAGTCGGCGCGGCCGTAATAAGAAAATCGGGATGTGCCTGCTGCACAGATAAGTGGTAAGTGGCGGCTCGTGTTCCGCTCTGTGACGCGACATCGGACACCACAATCTGGTAGTCGCCATCAGCAGGGACTTTGAATTCCAATTCGGCGTCTGTGGAATCGCTGCGGTCATCGTTACCAGCGAGCAGTTTTCCGTCGCTGTCCAACACTTCCACAGCAACATCGATAAGTGAACCTGTGCGTTCGCCTGAAGCTTCAATCCACCAGACATCATCCTTCTTTCCCGTTATCGAATATGTATCTTCGCCAAAGCGTTCATCGAGTACTCCGGTCACGCCTCCGGGAACAATGAGCGGTGAAGATTCATCAACGGACTGTGGATGATTACTCACGTGCATTGGAAAAGATGGACAATTGCCGTGTGCTGTTGACAACGAATAAAGAAAAGAGTTTGCGCTTTCCGCTGTGGAGAAAGTAACGTCCCGGAACAGCGATTCCAGCTTTGCTTCTCCCGTTGTGATTCCGTAACCGATGAACTCAACACTCCGAGTTTCACCGCGAAGACCCACAGCGGGAATCGCCGTCACTACTCGCGGCCCCGCCGTGATGTCCAGTTGATAAACAAACGATCTGTCTCCACGAAAATCCACATCGTAAACCGACACTGTGTATGACTCACCGCCGGAGGCGAGGAATGTCAGTGCGGTATCAATACCAGATGTGTCGGCCGCCTCAGCAAACAATCGATCGGAGCTATCTCGTATCTCGACGACCGCGTTCAATGGTGATCCGATGGCCCGCGATTTCGTGATGCAAGTCACAGGACCATCTGTGGAAGCGGTCAGCAGGTATTGATCAACCTCCTGGACGAGCTTGATTTGTCCAGAGATGCAGCAAGGCAGCGAATCGATTTTTTGCGGACTTGTCCGACCATCCATTTCAACGACGATCGCACCGCGCGCATCGGTGACCACAAACGTGCCGGAATTCGTTGCTCCATTCGCGTTTGCAGCCTGCCACTTGATCAGGCCCGGAGTCACATCGGCGGGAATCGTAAGCCGTGCGGTGACTTCACGCGGCTGTGGAAAGGGTGGCCGGCGCGCCTTTCTTCCGAACCAGTATGGCGGTTCAGGCACAATCACAGGCCCGGGCTGTCCGGTAAGTTCAAGAGTGATGCGGGGATCATGCACGAAGATCTGCATGTCCGGCGTCCAGTCATATCCGCCGAGAATCACGTCGGTGGTCTGACCTGCCTGTCCACCAGTTGGAAATATATACCCCATGCCTGGTGCATGCTGAGCCATGGAGACATCTGTAACGCCTGCGAACAAACAGCAAGCCAACAGACGGAATAGCATTGTTTTCATATCAGAATCTCGCGGGACATCACGAAGTCAGATTGCCGCTATCCCATCAATTCCCGGATGACAGTACCACCATCAACAATCGGTACGGGACGTCCGAGTGGACCAATAAACTGCCTGTCCGGATCAATCCCCATGAGCACGGAGATCGTTCGCAATAAGTCGTTCACTCCCACGGGTGTTGTCGTGGGAGCTGCCGCCTGTTTGTCAGTGGCACCGATGACCTGCCCCGGTTTTGTCCCGCCACCTGCGAAAATGATTGTCTGAGCCATCGACCAGTGATCGCGTCCGGCCTGAGCGTTCACTCGCGGAGTGCGTCCCATTTCGCCCATCATCACGACCAGAGTTTCATCCAGCAAACCCCGCTGCTCCAGATCCGTCACCAGCGTACTGAAAGCGCGATCTGCGTAGGGAATCAGATCCGTGCTTAGACTGGGAAAACAGTTGAAATGAACATCCCAGCCCGGCGCATCGACTCCCACGAATCGACAACCGCCTTCAACAAGACGTCTCGCGAGCAATGCACACTGGCCCAGTTGGGTTCGCCCGTATGCGTCTCGCACGGAGTCTGGTTCTTCGTAAATGTTGAATGCCTTTTTTGCGTCATCAGAAGCGATCAGACTGTAAGCCTTCTCGTAGTAAGTCGACATCGCCTTCGCGCGAACCTGATCACGCTCACGCTCCATCTGATCGATGCCGGAGAGCAAACGCTTGCGAAGATTCAGACGTTTGTCAGTCAGTTGTCCGGATGGTTGCAGGTCTTTCACTTCAAAGTCTGGCTGAGTCGGATCCGCTTCGATGACGAACGGAGCATACTCCGCTCCGTAAAACCCGGGACCGCCAGCCGCCATGGGATGAGGCAGATTGATGTAAGACGGCATCGCACTGCGTGAGCCAAGAGTCCTGGAGACGACCGATCCAATGGACGGAAAGTAATCGTTGTTCGGGACTGGATTGTCGCCATCAGCAAAACTGGGTTTGCGCCCAGTCATCACATAGTGATAACCAGTGGTATGTCCATTATCCGCATGACTGTGGCTGCGAAGAATCGTGTATTTGTCGGCGATCTTCGCACACAGTGGCAGTTGATCGGTGATGAAGATATCAGGCACATTCGTGCTGATCGTGCCGAAGGAGCCGCGAATTTCAGCAGGAGCTTCCGGTTTCGGATCCCACATATCCTGATGCGGCGGACCACCTTCCAAAAACAGGAAGATACAGGACTTTGCTCTGACGGATGACGGTGTCGCCGCTTTTGCCTGCAATTCCAGCAGTCGAGGCAGCGTCAGTCCGCCGATCAGGCCACACGTTCCTATCCGAAGAACGTGTCGTCGCGAGGCTCCGATACAATTTCTGTATCGACTTCCAAACGGGATTTGCAACATGTCGGACCTCAACTTCCGCTAATGATTGAACAGGAATTCCCGGGAATTCAATAATGCCCACAAGACATCTTCCATCGCGCTGCGGCGATCAGTATCAACAAAGGCCTGCAGCATCAATTCACGCTCATGCAAAGTCGGAAAGCGTGACAACGTGCTCAGGTACAGTTCATCGATCAATTCTTCCGGTGTCAGTTTTGAATCGGCAAGATTTCGAACACGACCGTGGCGATTCGAGATTTTTTCCGAGATCTCTGGCGCATTCAACAGGTGCAGGGCCTGAGCGATGCTGGGTTCATTACTGCGTTCACATTCACAAACTGTCGCCCGAACGGGACGACCAAAGATCGTAAAAAAGTACGACGGCACACGATTATCCCAGACCTGAATTGCACGATAGCCTTTCGGCCAGCCATTGAATTCTTCAGCAACACCTGTGCATTGGCTGATCGCATCCAGCAGCACTTCGGCCTGCAGTGACCGTTGAAGTGAATGAGAGAAATTCTGCTGATCATTGATGTTGGAGGGCAAGGTAGTGGCACTCAACTGATACAGCTCGGAATTCAACAGAGTTCGCGTAAACGCCTTCAAGTCATATTTCATGTCACGCATGTGTTCCGTCAAAGCCAGCATCAGGGGAGCGTTTGTTGCCGGGTTCGTATCGCGAATATCGTCGATGGGCTCAATAAGACCGCGGCCAAAGTAATGGGCCCACAATCGATTCGAAATTGCCGTGGCGAAAAACGGATTCTCGGGCGAAGTTATCCAGCTTGCGAGCACTCGACGGCGGTCGGTCACGCGAGAAAAATTGGCCGCGTCAGCTCCCAGCGCACGAGCTGGAACCAACTCTCCACTTCGCGGATGAGGCAGATCTTTGCCACCGAGCGACACGATGGCCTGTTCTCCATTGGGCAGCGACTTCAGGCTGATTCCCGTGAAGAATCCCGCCAGTCCCACATAATCCTCCTGACTCCAGCGTTCCGACGGATGATGGTGACACTCCGCACATTCGATGCGCACCCCAAGCAGCAACTGGCTGACAGATCGAGCGGTTTCATCGGGCTTAGTAACAGCCTTGTAGAAAGAGCCGGGGCCTTCGGCTGACGTGTTGCCCTGAACAGTCAGCAGGTCGATCGCCATCTGATCAAACGGGCGATTCTCCTGAAAACTGTGACGCAGCCAACGTTGCGTGGCAACAACTCCCTGTGGCGAGACAGCGAGTGAGTCAGCTCGCAAAATATCGAGCCACTTCATCGTCCAGTAGTCCGCGTATTCATCACGATCCAGCAACCGATCGATCATTTTCAATCGTTTTTCATCTGAGCTGTCAATCAAAAATTCTCGCACTTCCGCAGACGTCGGCAATGTTCCAATCGTATCCAGAAAAACGCGACGCAGAAACGTTGCATCGTCGGCCGCTTCGCTTGGCTCGATCCCCAATGCCTGCAGTTTGTTCCAGGCAAGCTTGTCGATAAAGCTATTCTCCATCGGACGAGGAAACGTCACGCCGGGCTGAGGAAGCGTAATTCGCATGACGGCAACGTGTCCCAGTTGCCTCACCAGGATCGCTGCTTCGCCAGGGATTTCACTGGCCTGAACCAGACCACGCGAATCAACATCAGCAATCGTCGGAGCGTTGGATTCAAAAGCCGCCTCGTTAGTGACACAACGGCGATGTCCGGCAGCATCGATCGTGCGGACCTGAATCTGTAATGATTCCCCTGCCAACAAAATTTGCTGCAACGGTTCCACTTCAATTCCAACAACTGTCGCGGCGGCATCGTTCTCCACATCAAATCTCGCACCTTCCGAAATCCATCGAGTCAATCGATGGGCGCGGGCGCTGCCGGGTTCAATCTTTCGACCCCCGCCATGAGGTGTTTGGGCAGTTGCTTTTCGAATCAGAAGGCTGTTTTGAGGACTCGCTGCGAAGATTCGTCGCCCACGACCTTCCAATGCCAGGGCTTCGAAGTCAGAGCGAGCATCAAAACCAAAGATACTGAGCTTAAATCCGTTCTGACCTTCCGCCTTGCCATGACATCCGCCGGAGTTACAACCGGACTTCGTAAGAATCGGGATGATTTCGTTCTGAAATGAAACGGGCGCAGGATCATCGATCGTTCTGACCTCAATTGGGATCGCTTGCGACTCTACGCCGTACTGAATCACAATGAAACCAATACCGTTCTTCAGCGGTCGAACCAACCCACGTTCATCCACTTCAGCAAGCTGCGGCGGATCGATTCGGATTCCTGCAGTCCGAGTTACATCAATACCTCGTCCAGTCTCATCAGAATGCAGGATGACGACCTGTTGAGTCGATTCCGGGCTTTCCAGCAGAACCGACGACGGCGAAACTTGCAACGCGGATGCCGCACACGGTTCGCATTGGCCAAGTAGAGCGAAGACACACACAATCCATGGTAGTGAGGAAGGAAGGAGATGCACGGTCAGTCCTGCGAGGAAAGCTTGGTGGCGAGGCTGTTTGAGGGCGGCGCGGGCTCTACATCCTACCACGGCGAATCGGTCGTTCGCAACAGTCTTTAGCCTTTACTGCGAGTTCCGGGCATATACCACACGCCACGGAAGTCGCATCCAAATACTTGATTCAACTCCACAGCCCAGTCACCGGATGACCATCGTCAATGATCTGAATCGGCCGGGCTTCTGCGTTGGGGACTCGAAGTTCGTGATCGATGCCCATCGCGTAATAGACCGTTGCCGCAAGGTCTTCAGGACTCACCGGCGTATCAAGCGAATAGGCCGCGTCCTTGTCCGATGCTCCGTAAACTTTACCACCGCCGATACCACCGCCCGCGATGACGGTTGAAAACAGAGTGCTCCAATGATCGCGACCCCATTGAGCATTCGCCTTCGGCGTCCGTCCCATTTCACCTGTCGCAATCACAAGTGTTTCGTCGAGCAATCCGCGTTCGTCCAGGTCGCTGATCAATGCAGAGCACGCCTGGTCGAATGTTGGCAGCAAGTGTTTCTTGACGTCATCGCTGTTACGGTGTGAATCCCAGCTATAACCATCGACGCAGTCGTAATGCACCGTGACGTAACGAACACCCGCTTCCACAAGGCGTCGAGCCATCAAAGCAGACTGTCCGAACAGATGCCGTCCGTAGCGATCTCTCAATTCTGTCGATTCCGCCCGGATGTTCAGTGCCGTGCGAGTTCGCTCAGACGTCATCAGCGAAAACGCTTTCTCACGAAACGGGTCGTAGCTCGCTGCGCTGAACTGATCGAGCTGCTGACGGCTGATGTCGAACTGATCCAGCAGCGAACGTCGTCGATCCAGCCGATCCAGTGAGACACCTTCTGGCGACCTCATATCGGCAATCTGGAACGTGAGTTCCTCATCCGTGCATTCGCGCCAGTAAGGATTGTCTTCCAGCGATCGTTTCTTCACCTGTGTCGTCAATGGGTTGTAACGCGGCCCCATCCAGCCCGCATGTTCACCGGGTCGAGGATACTGGCCTTTCTCCTGCAACTGTCCCAGCGAGTTCGGCACAACCATGTAAGGCGGCATCGAATTCTTCGAATTCGGCCGCTGCTGATCAATATAATCGACGATCGATCCCATCGAAGGCCAGTCTTTGGGGGTTGGTGAAAACCCACCGCCGATCGGCACATGCCAGCGCTTGCCAGTCTGCAGGTAATGACCCCCGCCACTGTGATCGTTCTGCGAATGCGACATTGAACGAATCACACAATACTTATCAGACACAGCTGCCATTTTTGGCAAATGTTCGCTGATCAGCAAACCAGGGGTTTTGCTGGCAATTGGCTTAAACGGCCCGCGAATCTGCTCCGGAGCGTCCGGCTTCATATCGAAGGTTTCCAACTGACTTGGACCTCCGAACAACAGCATAAAGATGACTGATTTTACCTTTGACGTGTTGCCCGCCAACATCGATTCGGCCGCAAGCAACTGCGGAACCGTCAACCCAAACAATCCCGCACCGCCCGCCTGCAGAATCTGACGACGTTGAACACGATCACAGACGGATCGAGATGCTCCGTAGATATTGAGCATAATATTCTCTATGGAAAGTAAATCAGCATAACATCAAAGTCATTTTGGAGCCACTTTTTCCAGAAACTGTGGCAAAAAATCGCGCCACAGTTTCCATTCATGACCGCCGTCAGCTTTCGGATACTCGTGCTTTACTCCGGCCTTAACAAGCTGTTCGACAAAGGTATCATTCTGCTTCAGCATAACGTCTTTGTCTCCGATTGGAATCCAGAGCAATTTCAATGAGTTGGCGGAAGGTTCCGGACCAGACAGCGACGGGTACTGTCGCAACAACTCTTCGTTCTCCTGTTTTGGCGTATCTGCACTGAATGCACCGATTGAGGAGAAAAGATCGATGTGCTTCAGACCAGTCTTCAGGGCATGACCGCCGCCCATCGACAGACCTGCGATCGATCGTCCAGCGGCATCCTTGCGAATTCGGAAGTTTCGTTCCACGAACGGAAGCAGATCTCTCGTGATGTCGTTTTCCATTAAGTTGTCGTTGCGTTCAAAATAGTCTTTGGGACGATTACGAAGCTGCAGAATGTTCGGATGACTGTCTGGCATTACGATCACGACAGGTTCAATTCGCCCCGCGGCGATCAGATTATCGGCAATCAGATGCGCTCGCCCGCCATCCATCCATGCCGATTCATTGTCGCCATAACCATGCAACAAAAAAACAACCGGATAGATGCGGTCAATCGACGTTTCATATCCCGGTGGTGTGTAGACCATCACAGGGCGCTGGCGGCCAACGCTGACCGACGGATACATGATGCGATGGATGGCACCGTGAGGAACATCAGTAAACTCGGTCAATCGCGGCGGCGATCCGGGGATTTCGACCATACTGACAAGTGTCAGCCACCGCTTCATAAAACGATTCGACGGATCGTTCATGCTCGTGCCATCCACGACAAATGTATAGTCATAGATCTGCGGAGCCAGTGGTTCGCTCGTGCCCTCCCAGACACCGTCTGCATCCTTGACCATCAGCATTTTTTTTCCGTCGAGCGAAACATCGACCTCGGTCGCCTTCGCCGCCCGCAATCGCAGTGTGACGCGACCGTCGCTGTGAACTTCCGGCGAAACCAGGTTTTGCGCATTGGCGTCGGGCAGCAGACAGCATGATGCGAGGAGAAGTGCAGCATACAGCAGAATGGTGCGGCGAATTCGGCGGGTCAGCACGACGGTTATCTCCTGGGTTGAAAGTTTGTGGCGATGGGTATTACTGACGAAAGAGATTCTGGATCACGCCGCGATCAGGGATGCCGATCTGAGGACAGATTGGCCCACGTAGCCCGACCTGTCCTCAGGTCGGGATCCTTGTGCCGTTGATAATTCTCTACTTTCGCGGACCGAAATGCGTATCCGCGAACTTCAAATACTGCTCCCAGTCATAATTCGTCACATCGTGCGCACCAGATCGCATGTGATACCCGACATCCGCCTGCACAGGGGAATTCACCGCAGGCATCTTTTCGTTGTCCAGGACTTTCTTTCCGAACAGTCGAAACGCCGGCCCTGCATGATAAAGCCCCAGATATTCTCCATAGGGATCCGCCCAGCGATCTTCTTCGGCACTCGCCACATACACTGGACGCGGCGCACTCAAGGCAATCAGCATGTGGTTGTCCACCGGCATTTCCGCTTCATTGTTGTTGTACTTGCGATGTTTGATGCAGAACCAGTGAGGAAACGCAGTGTTGATCCGTTCGACGGTTTCACCAAAAATCCGCTTGTCCAGCGCGGCACCGCCACAGCCGGAATCGTTGGAAATCACCATGGCAAATCGCGGGTCCGTAGCACCTGCCCAGAGAGCTGTTTTGCCGAGTCGCGAGTGGCCGAAGACGGCGACCTTATTGGCATTGATTGCGTCGTCTGATTCCAGGACATCCAGCGCGCGACTCAAGCCCCATGCCCAAGCACTGATTGAACCACCAGCATTTTCCGCGCGAGGTGCATCACCTTTCTCAAACAAAGTATGAATGCCGTTTTTGAATTCATCATCGAAATCCGGATCAACATCACCATAGTAGATCGTAACCAGCCCGTAGCCGCGACTGACAATCTCAGAAACCGACCAGCGACTCGCGGATCCGCCGCGCGACGCCTCCCGCGCCCTGTGGTCTTCTATGCCTAGTTCTTTTCTGTTGTGTACCCACGATTCGGTAAGACGAATGCGAGGATCATTCTCAATCATATGGTTGCCGTTGAAGTTGTATCCCATGAATGCAGGGACAGGACCGGTGGCATTCACCGGTGTATAGATCAGCAGATCCATCTGTGGCCCGTTGTCGTCGTCGGAGAAGAACACTGTGATTTCGCGGCGGAGCGCTTTGCCGTCGATAGCATCCGGCACGGAGGACCGGACTTTTGTACGCGAAAGAATCTTTCCTGTCGGCAACTTGCCGAACACATGATCTTCAAACATTTGCAAAATTTCCGGTCGGCGTTTCGTGTTCCAGACTTCGACAGAATCGACCACAGTTCCGTCATTGCATTTCAACACATCCGGCAGCGTATACGGAGGCACTTTGGATTCGTCATAATTGAATTCTTCGGCAATCAGCATCGATGAACTCCGGAAACTCAACAGCAGGAGGCAGGACGCGAACGCAAGGCGTGTTTGAAGGCGACTGTTAGCCTCAATTCTCAACATAGGAAGTTTCTCCGGCGAAGTGGTCCGTTTATCTGTCTGGCAGCATCGTAATTGGGACATCATCGCGATATTCCGGAAGAACTCAAACCAAACCTCAGGCAATGTGGATTGAGAGTTCCTTCGTTTAACCCGACCCAACTAGGCATCACGGTCGCCACGCCGCTGGCTCGATGCTAAACGAGGTTACGTGGAGAACCCGGAACATTTAACTGACTTCACGCAAAGCCGCGAAGAGTCGCAGGCGAGAAACTCGGCGAGGAAAGTCTGAAAACTGAGCGAGTTGATCTTTCTTTGTGTCTTTGGGCTATAGAATACGGCCTCATTTCAGTCACAGGTCCAAAGGTTCAGTATGTCGTTCAAGTGCGTTTATGATTTTGATGTGGTCGTGGTAGGTGCCGGTCATGCGGGAACAGAATCGGCCCTCGCCGCTGCGCGTCTGGGCGCGAAAACGGCGCTGCTCACGATGAATTGCGACACTGTTGCGCAGATGAGCTGCAATCCGGCCATCGGCGGAGTTGCCAAGGGGCAGATCGTCCGGGAAATCGACGCACTTGGCGGCGAAATGGGACGCGTCATCGACGCCACTGGAATTCATTTCCGGATGCTCAACAGCGGCAAAGGACCGGCGATGCACAGCCCACGGGCTCAGGCCGACAAGAAAGCGTATCAGTTCGAAATGAAGAACCGCGTCGAGCTGCAGGACAATCTGACGCTCTGTCAGGAAACCGTCGAAGCGATTGAAACAGACAACGGCAAGGTCACCGGCATTCGTGTTTCCGGCGATGCATTCTTTCAAGCCCGAGCAGTGATTCTCACGACCGGCACGTTTCTCAAAGCCATCATGCACACGGGAGAATCAAAAGCCGAAGGCGGGCGCGCGGGTGACAAGTCATCGCATGGAGTTTCCGGAGCTCTGACGTCACTGGGTTTTGAACTACGCCGCTTCAAGACGGGCACGCCCGCGCGGCTGAATGGTCGCACGATCGATTTCTCTCGCTGCGAACCACAGCCCGGTGATGAAACACCCGAACCGTTTTCGTACATGAACGACAAGATTGAGCAATCGCAGATTCATTGCTATTTGACGAGTACAACGCACGAGATCCACGAAATCATCCGAGCCAACCTGCATCGCGCTCCGATGTATTCGGGCCAGATCCAGTCCACCGGACCACGTTACTGCCCATCAATCGAAGATAAAGTCGTGCGATTTGCCGACAAGACGTCGCACCAGATTTTTCTGGAACCGGAAGGTCGCAACACACAGGAAGTGTACGTCAACGGCATTTCAACCAGTCTGCCCCGTGATGTGCAGGACGAAATCGTGCGCCGCATTCCGGGCTGCGAAAATGCTCAGATTATGCGTTACGGATATGCCGTGGAATACGATTTTGCCCCGCCAACTCAGTTGTATCCAACCATGGAGACGCGGCTCGTCGAAGGACTGTATTTCGCCGGTCAGATCAATGGCACAACGGGCTATGAAGAAGCGGGCGGACAGGGTCTCATGGCGGGACTCAATGCCGCACTGAAGATTCAGGGCAAAGGATCATTTGTTCTGGATCGCAGCCAGGCGTATCTTGGCGTGCTGATCGATGACCTTGTCACGAAAGGCGTAGATGAGCCCTATCGCATGTTCACGTCGCGTGCTGAGTATCGGTTGCTGCTGCGACAGGACAACGCCGATCGACGACTCACGCCGCTGGGAATCCAGTTGGGAAGTGTATGCCCCGCACGAGCCGAACGATTTCGCCGCTATGAAGAAGAACTACAACGCGGTTTTGGTGCGATGAACAAACTGCGTTTTCAAGGGGCTACCCTGGAAGAATGCCTGCGGCGCAACACGATCACATGGGACGAAGTGTATCAGCAGTTCCCTCAAGTGGCTGAGATGAATCTGTCGGCCAATACTCGACGACAGATGATGATCGAGGCTCAATACGCCGGTTACGTTCGCCGCCAGGAAACAGACATCGCTCGGCTGCAGAAAGTCGATTCCGTGAAGATTCCCGACATCTTCGACTATCTGGCCGTCCCGCAACTCCGCCACGAAGCCCGAGAAAAACTCAACCGCCTGCGTCCCACCACCGTCGGCCAGGCCAGCCGCGTGAGCGGAATTACGCCCGCAGATATCGCGATTCTGATGTTCTACCTGAAACCCCAGGCGAGCGGAGCGACGTGAGTCGCCCGATCCCATGCGTGCCGGTGTTCGTTGCAAATCGCGAGGACATGGACAGGAAGATTGGGGACAGGAAAATCTGCGGCATTCTGTGTCGTCGATTCTTCTGCGATTCCATTTTCCTGTCCGAAATTTTCCTGTCCATTTGCCACGTCATGAGCAAGGCCACGTAATCGGAGGACTGACGTCCTGCCGCTCGCCAAGCACATTTCATCTAAATATTTAGATGATTTCTTGTGTTGCCTCAGATGCTCAGCTCCAACCATCGAATTGTTTAGATGATTTTTGTGGTTATTGTTCGCGGAGAAGCTGTATGGCTCGATCTGAATCGGAGCAGCCAACAGAGCTGGAACTCGAAATCCTCAAGGTGCTGTGGGAGAAGTCGCCATTGCTGGTTCGCGATGTGCGGGCCGGGCTGGAACAGGCAGATCGGCCTCTGCCGCACAGTACCGTGATCACGATGCTGAACATCATGCATCGCAAGGGGTATTTGAAGCGGCGGAAAGAAGGCAAATCGTTCTGGTTCTGGCCAGCGTCACCGAAGAAAAGCATGATGAACCGTATCACGGGAGACATCGTGTCGCGATGCTCCAACGACTGGCCGAAGCAGTGCTATTCTTCAATCCGGCCCTGTGGTTCCTCAGCCACCGCATCAGCGAACTGCGAGAATTCTGCTGCGACGACATTGCCTGCCGAGTCGACCCCTTTACGTCAACTGTCCATGTTCGATACGCACGAGCGCTGCTGAAAGTCGTCGAAATGAGTCGCCCGGATCCCTCGACTCGCTCACAACTGGCATCCCTCGCCGCCAGCGGGCGATCGCCGTCCGAACTCCGCCGCCGCATGGCCAGGCTGCTCGGCGAACCCCTCCGCGAACCTGTGCGAATCTCGCGAGGAGGCTTGCTGGTGTGCTTCTCTGTCGTGGCTGGTCTGTTGGTCGGACCAACGCTGATCCCGGGGCAGAAATCCGAAACAGCCAACGCAGCTTTGGTTGCTCTGGATGAACCAGCAAAGGACGCAACTCATCGTACATTCCGTCTGACGGTCAACGGCCCCGATGGAAAACCGGTTTCGAATGCGAGTTGTGAGATCCGTGAGCCCGTAGGATTGGGGCGCGAGCAGATTCCCGGATGCATGTTTGAGAAAAATGGCTCGCAGGGAACATTCACAGAAACGAACGAAGATGGTGAGATTCTGTTGTCGCTCCCGAAAAAATTCCGCCACCTTACCATCATTGTTGAAAAAACCGGATTTGGTCCGTACTGGGCCAAGTGTTATGGGAACGCTGGTTCACCCGGGATCCCGAGCGAACTGACGATTCAACTTGAAGACGCATGGTCGGTTGGTGGTACAGTTGTGGACACAGCCGGTACACCAATCCCAGACGCGAAAGTTCAGGTGAGCATCAATTACAAAATGCTGCCCAATGATACTGATCCGGTCGGCCTCGGCGCAGTTGTGCAAACGGACGAGGAAGGCAAATGGCGATACGACCTTGTTCCCGTGTCACAGGATTACGTCCAGGTCACCATCGACCACTCGAAGCACCAACCATTGCGGATGCCGCTGCCTCGCGCTGATTATGAAGTCAAGACCGGTGAGTCTCCCTCGACAGAGATTGTATTACCGAGCGGCGTGACGATCACGGGCAGCGTCATTGATGATCACGGACAGCCAATTGAGAACGCACTCGTCCGTGCAAAATTTTTCTCTGAAATTCGCGAAGCCAAAACCGACAAGGACGGAAAGTATGCGATCATAGGTTGCGATCAGAACGCGGCCCGCGTCGTCGCGTCAGGCAGGGGCCGCGCACTAGAACTGCAGTTTGTGCGAATTGCGGCTGACATGAAGCCCGTTGATTTCATTCTCAAACCCGGCGGACATGTGCGAGTTCGTATCGTCGATGAAACCGGCAAGGGGATTCCGAAGGCATCAATATCTTTCCAGCGGTGGCGAGGAAAACTGGACTATTTCGAATTCAGAGGTGTCGACGCATACACCGATGAAAACGGCGTCTGGGAATGGAATGAGGCACCTCTGGATGAATTTCGGGCGGACATTAGTACTCCGGGCCGCATAGGGCTTCCGATGCAATCACTGACTGCACGAGAGGAAGAATACGTTTTCACGCCTCCGTAGTTGTTGATTGCATCTGGGCGAGACCACGTCATCGGAGGACTGACGTCCTGCCGCTCGCCGGTGTGTGGGAATCAACCTGGCGAGCGGAGGGACGTCAGTCGCCCGATACCCACGCGCTGCCACAACCCTGCCACGACCACGTCATCGGAGGACTGACGTCCTGCCGCTCGCCGGGATCACTTTCGACGCTCAGATCTCCAGATTTTGCATCGCTTCTATCACCGCCGTTTGCGGAATTCGCTCTTGTTCGATTCGCAGGTTGTCGGCAGCGCACATATTGAACGCGGTCGTTTCCGGCTCAGTCAGGAGTGGCGGAACAGACGGTTGACGCATTGAGCCGGGAACTGCAAGACTGTCTTTCCAGTGATTCACTGAAGCAGCGTCCATCAGGAAACTGCGAGTCTGTGGAAACCGGATTCGCAGCCGAGACAGGATTTCGAAGCCTTCGACGTCCAGATCACCCCAATACCACAACGCTCGATCTGCTAGCCATGGTACATATGTCAGATCAACGATCGCGTTGCCCAGTCCGCCCACCGCGATCGCCTCAGGCATGGCAGGCAACGTCAACAGATTGATCTTGTTTTCAACGATGATCACGCGCTTCGCGTCGATCGGCGATTCTGCCAGAGTGTGCAGCGGGATGCTGCATTCCCGCCATGGACTGCCATTGGCTCGTTGGAGTTCTGGGTCCAGAAATCGAAGCAACACCTGAGGTTCTGCGTATCGCAGTCCGAAGCGGCGCTCGAAGTGTCGTTCGTCGGCGCGAATTGTTTCCGGTAGCAACACGATGTTCAGCCATTGATCCAGAATGCCGGCATTCTGTTCAATAAACTTCGTATCGACCGAGAGCGGAATCTCGCGCGCAAACAGACGCGGACGCGGATTCTGCTGCAGATATTCGACAACATCCAGGAGACTGGCAATGTGTTTCAGATTGGCGATCAGTGCCGCACGATTCGAAAGCAGCCATGATTCCAGTCGCGGTTGCCGCTGGCGAATGCGTTCGACCGCCGCCGCATATTCTGTGAACTCCCGCTGACGTCCAATACAGCGCAGGTAATCGTCGCGAGATGCAAACACCACGCGATCAGGAAACAGATTCCGTCCGTGATGCCGACTGTTTCGTTCCTGCCATTCGATCGTATAACCGTATCCGAGGCTGTCTTTGGATCCGCTCTTCAGCGATTGCACCTGCTGCTGAGCGATAGCCAGGCTGTCATCCGGAACACCGATGCCCGGAATATGCAGCGGAAACACGTCTATTCCGGCCAACCATCCTGACAAAAACTTCGAATACTGCCGCAGTGCTTTGGCTTTGATTTCGTCAGGATTCAGAAGTGATCTTTTGGACATGAACGCCTAATCCGCAGTCGCCTCTTCGCGGATTTTTGCGTAGATCTCTTCGGCCTGATCATAGGCTAACTTCGCCGCTTCACGTTCTTCGGGTCGGATCTTGTTTTGCTTGGCTTCCCAGCAGACATCGACCGCTTTCTGGCACCATTCGGCACTGCGACGGCTGGCGCGGATCGGTGTGTTGCCAACTTGTACAAAAACGGGATTCGTGTGAACCGAAGGCAGAATGCGCACGGCGACCCATGACGATTCCTTGATCTCGATGGGGAAATTCATCGCTTCGACATGGCCGTCCGCGACGAACTCCTTTGTCGCGACAACCTTACCATTGACGATGATTTCTACAGGAACATAGCGCGTCGCTCCCTTGCGACAACGTTCCAGGTGCCAGTATGGTTTTTCGTCCATACGTTTGTTGCGAATGGATTCCGTCAATTCTGTCGGCGATTCTTCCAGTAACGCAGCCGCGTTGAATGTCACATTGACGGTTTTCGGAGCATCCAGCTTGAGTGTACTCAACGCACGGTCGGCCGTGCGCTGGCCGACGCTGACGTCATCGACCTTGAAGTCCAGGATGTGACTCAAGCCATCGCCGCAGTAGCTTCGACCGTCGCGGAGACCTTCGACCCATGTGTCGTACGTCAGTTCCTGACCTTTGTCGAGCTGCACGTAGATGCGTCCCAGTCCGACGCGATCACCATAGATGCAGGGAAAGTCGGTCTCACCGCTGATGCGTGTTGTCATACCGCAGTTCAGGGTGTGATACCAGATGTTGAGTTCCCAGATGGCGGGTGTATCGACGGCTGAAATAAAATCACAAACATTATGAGCTGTCGTGACGATGTATTCGTTTGCGCCAATGCCGTCGAAACGTGGCATCTCGTAGTCCGGTAACGCTGTAGCCGCCCTGCCCTGCCAGCCTTGAGGAGCACCACCCCAGTCTTTCCCGGGAAACTTGCGAGAACCGTCCGGCATCACGTCCGGAAGCGCAATTCCCCAGCCGCTGTGACTGTAACCCACAACGCCGCCCTGCTCTTGCCCCCATTTCAGGACGGGCAGTGTCCAGCTTGGCCATTCTTCCAGGCGAGTTGTTCCGGGATAGTCATCTTCTTTCAGTTTCAGCAGGCACAAATGGCCCGCGTGCGACGATGGAAAACCGCTGACTTCGACGTCGTATCGCATCAGATAATCCCGCGTCGAAAGCGCCGAGACCTGACCATTGAAGTATTCTTTCTGCGTGTACCAGCAAGGCCCCCAGGACAACACGCAACCGACGTTCAGATCCTCGCCCAGAATATGCCGCATCATCGCTTCCGGGCCGACGCCTTCGGTCGGGCTGTCATAATGAGCGCAGCCAGCGGCGTGGACATGGTGGTCGCCCGAGTACCAGCCTTGTTTCGCGACATGAATCCAGCGCTTCAGATCGACCGCGACAGTCTGCTCGGCTTTCTCAGTCACAGCCACGTTCAGACGCTGCGGCAGATATTCAGGACCGCGGTTCACAACGAAAGAGTAGTCACCGGGAGGCAGCATGATTGATTCACCGTCGGCGCGATAAACCTGATCGTGAAAAAAGAAATCCGGCGCCAGTCGCTTTGAAGGCAGTGGATAGATTCGACCCTGTGTATCACGAATGATGAAGTTCGCCGTCGTGGGTTCGCCGTCCACATCGTGAATCTGCAACTTGACGGCGACGGCTGGCTGGCAATTGAACAGAATCGGAACTGCGTTGCGAAAACCAATATCCTGAGTCCCCGCGCCGATGTGAAATGAGAGCGATGCTTCTCGCTGACCGGCATCGCGGCTGTACAGCAGCAAAATTCGATACTCAACGAGCAGCCCGGACAATTTCGCCTTCATTGGTTCACGCTGGACCATATTGAGGTCCAGAAACCGATTCGGTACGTCTTCCACGTTGACAAGTTTTTGATCTTTGCGAGGCTCTTCGCGAGCGCCTTTTCCTTTTTCGTAAACCGGAAGTGCGTTCGGACTTTCTGCCAGCAGAACCGGGTTGATCCCTGCTTCGTTATGCACCTTGACCAAAAAAGCTCGCCAACCCTGCTGCATCAATTCTTTCTTCACCGGTCCTTCGGCCACCTTGACACGGCTTTCTGCATTGATGTTGACAACAGCCAGACAGAGTGGATCAAGAATCCGCTGCAATTGTTTGACAGCGTCCTTGTCATTGGGCACCGCAGCCACGTTCTCAATCTGCTGCCTGACATCGTCACTCAACGGTGCGCCGGCAAAATCGAGCGCTTCCACCAGGCGACGAGTGGCCGCGAAGAACGGCTGACGTTCTACATCTGAGATCACTGGCAGCGCGTCGTCCGCGTAGATCTTTGACCGGGCCGAGAAACTTGCGGCTTCGAAAGTGAGAAACGTTGCCAGAGCAATTCTGAACCAACCTGAGATTTTCATCGCTTAACTCCTCGCCAGAAAACATGCAGTCACACGGTTTTATATCTTCTGACGTAACGAATGTTTAGCGTCAACGACATTTGGTTTGTATCCGACCTGAGAGAGGTCGGGCTACGTAGGCAGAAAACTTCAGCAAAAACTGCTGTTCCATGAAAACCACAATTTTGCCTAGACTGTTAGAAAGTCAGAACACAGCGGTATTTGCAGGCGATGCAGAACGCTGACGGGGGGCTTGATCAGGCGATTATGCCCGCTGACTGAAATTCATGGACTTAAAACTCAGGGAAAGGAACCCGCCATGCACTCTTCGCGAACTGAACTGCTTCGCACGCTTGCCGCAGCACTTGTCACAGTTACTCTGGCCTCAGCCGCCATCGCACAGCCCGCCACTCGAATCGCAGATTCCGCATTTCCGGATCTGAGTCGCCGATTGCAACCTGGCGAAATCGGAAGTCTCGACCCTATCTCAAGCACACCGATCCTGGGAACAACCCGTCCCGTCGATCTTTCAAAGGTCGATAAGAGGGCCGTAGCGACGATGATGAAAGACGCGCTCGATGAGTCAACTCGCTTGTACACGGCGCTAGAACAGGACTATCGTCGTTACCCACAACTGCGATCCCTGTTGATTGATTTGAATTCCCTGCGGAGCCTGACGACGCGGCTGAATCAGGATATGACTGCGGGAGTTTCCCTTGACATAATTGTGGTCGATTTCCGCCGCATCGATGCGGACTGGCGAGTGTTGTCGAATCGACTGGCGCAAACGACCGGCCTGAGTTCGGCAACTCGGGCTTCCGTCGAACGCCTCGATGCCATTGATCGCAAGGTGGGACAACTGTTTCAGGTCGAGCCGACTCTGGACTACCGGCAATTGTATCAACAGTTGGCGGTACTTGAGTCCGCACTCTATAACATGAGTGACGAACTGAGTCGCGACGTCAATGGCACGGCAAAGACCACTCAGATCGTCAACGATTGCCGTAAGATGCAGCAGCAGGTCGTGCGTATTCAGGACATGGTCCTTGGACAGAATTCGTATGCGAACATTGTGAGAGAATACAATTTCTTCGATCAGCCCTGGGAGCTTACGGCAGAACAACTGCGGACCGTGACGAATCCTTATGTCGAGCGAGCACTCAATCGTGTGGTTCAGGCCGACCTGGCGATTCATGAATTACTGTGGCTGGAGACATCCACGAATCGAGCTCAGTTGAAACAGACAGCCGACGCTCTGATTCGCAGTGTTGATGATTTCTACAGCCGCACGCCACTCAAGCTGCTGTTGAGCTTCAAAAATGCTCAGAACACGCTGCAGGTCGCGGATAGTTTCTACGGCACTGTGCAGAATTTCAAGGACAATCTGGATCGCAATGAATCCGATGAAATGATCCTCGACAGCTACAAATACGTCGAAGAATACGGTGCCGTGTTCATTCGCACGTTCAGTCTCATGCAAAGCCAGCAGGGGCTCGCAGTACTGCGGCAAATTGAAGACGGCATGGCATCGTTGCGTGGCTCTCTGAAGTTGGGTGGTACAGTTTCACAGGTTGACACACGACGATTGCAGCCGATCGCGGCATCACTCGAAGGACTGGCTGACCGGCTGGACTGGGATGTTCGTAGCTGGCTCAACACCGAACGTCCTGCCTACCGGAATGAAGCACTCCAGGCCAGTGCGACCTTCATGAAACGCACGCAGCGCTTGAGCAAGATGATGAATGCCGCTCCGACGTTGACAGAACTGCAACGCGAAGCGGACAGCTTGTATCAGGAATGGCAAGCCATCTACAGTTATCTCAGCCGTTGCAACACCGCTGATCGTGCCTATCTGTCTCAAGGTGCTCGGGATATTCGCAACAACTTGACAGAGTTAAATTCTCAGTTGCGACCTTTGTAATTGACATTCACTCGAATGTGACGGAATATGAAAGGTTCGGTGATTCATTCACCGGGCCTTTTTTTGTTGCTCATACTTATACCTCGAACGGTGAGAAGTGCGGCTGGAGAGCCGGAGACGTGCGTCTCCGGTTGGAACGGTCACATCAGGGGACTGACGTCCCCCTATGCCGAAATAGACCTCCGGTCTGAACGCTTCGGCTATAATGCGGTCATCATTGATGCGTGTCGGCGGGCGTAGGGTGTCAGCCCTCCGAGTCTTTTGCTTGACCCAATTTACCCGTGATATACCCATCAGGCTTCATTCTATGGCCGCAAAAACTTCTATCCCTCCACTACGGCCGAAACGTCGGATCACAGGCATGTCCGCTGTCCTGCTGCCGTTTGCTGGCCCGAGAGAAGTTGACTGGCAGTCCTTCGAAAAACATGTCGCACGCACTTGCGAAGCAGGTTTGATTCCAGCAGTCAACATGGATACAGGCTACATCCACCTGCTGGATGATACGACACGCCTCGACGTTCTGAAGCGGACTCAAGCTGTCACGAACGGCAGCATGTTCGTCGCCGGAGCTTTCGTAAAGGATTCCCCCGGTAGCCAGTTTGCGATCGATAACTACGCCCTGCGGATCGACGAAATTCAGAATCATGGAGGCACGCCGGTGATCTTTCAGTCATTTGGCCTGACTCAGCAAAGCGATGCCGCGATCGTGGATTCCTACCGCCAACTGGCGAGCCGCTGTGACCGATTCGTGGGCTTTGAACTTGGAACGATGTTCGCCCCGTTCGGACGAATCTATGGTGAATCGGTGTATCGCGGCCTGATGAGTATCCCTCAATGTCTTGGTGCCAAACATTCGTCCCTGCGCCGCGATCTCGAATGGCAGAGGCTGGCATGGCGTGACGAAGTCCGGCCGGATTTTATGGTTCTGACCGGAAACGACCTTGCGATCGATATGGTTATGTATGGCAGCGATTATTTGCTGGGCCTGAGCAGTTTTGCGCCGGATCTGTTCGCGAAACGTGATGCCGCCTGGCTGGCTGGCGACGCAACGTTTCTGGAACTCAATGACGTCCTGCAGTACCTTGGGTTTCTGGCATTCCGCAACCCGGTCCCGGCCTACAAACACTCAGCCGCCATGTTCCTACACGCACGCGGCTGGATCCGGAGCAACCTAACCCACTCTGACAGTCCCACGCGCCCGGAATCCGACATTCCGATCCTCAAGGACATTCTGCAGCAGTTATCAGAATGGTCGGATTAAAGTGACGCTATCTCAGAAATCGGCAATCTCTTTGAGTCAATTGAAGATTGGTCAGCCGAATGGGTTCAGTCGAATAAGTCACTGACTGCGATTCATTCGGTTGACATCATTCGGTTGACATCATTTTTCGGGTAATTGAGTACAAGTTTCTTCGCAGCATCTCGCGACAATTCACGCCATGATCTCGTTGATGACCCGGCCTTGTGGCACGACTTCGTGGGGGCGACCGAGGGGGTCCAGAATTTGAGTCGTCGAATGGACACCAAGCAGACGATAAACTGTGGCGATCACGTCGCCGGGACTGACCGGTGACTCGGCAGGAACTGAACCAGTGCGGTCGCTGGCACCGTACACGAAACCCTGACGGATTCCGGCTCCGGCGAGCATGATCGTGTAACAAGAGTTCCAGTGGTCTCGACCGGCACTGGCGTTGATCCGAGGCGTGCGTCCAAAATCGCCGAGTACGCAGACCAGAGTTCGCTCCAGCAGACCACGATCATCCAGATCCTGCAGCAGACTGCTGCAGGCCGCGTCGAATTCCGGCAACAGGATCTTTTTCAGTTTGTTGAAGTTGTCACCATGTGTGTCCCACGTGGCATTTGCATCGGGAGCCCACGACAGCGTGACAAATCGTGTGCCGGCTTGGACAAGTCGTCGAGCCAGCAATGTACTTTGACCGTAGATGTTGCGGCCGTATCGGGCTCGCATCTCCGGCGTCTCTCGATCCAGATCAAAGGCCTGTTGAGCGGCATCAGATGTCAGGAGTTCAAACGCACGCGACTGGAAATCATCGATCGCCGTCAAAGTGGGCTCATTACCGATTTGCAGTCCGCGACCAAGGCCCGACAATAATCGTGACCGATCGTTCATGCGTTCTGGCGTCACTGGTGCGGGCAGCGCAAGATTATCAACATGAAAGTCGGCAGCATTGGGATTGTTGAGGATCCAGAAGGGATCGTACGTCGGGCCCATGAAGCCCGCCAGAAATCCAGGCTGCAACGGTCCTCCTGCTCCTTCTTTGGTTTTGTACGGCAGGCTGATGTAAGGCAAAGTGCTGTTCCTGGGTGGTCGCAATTTGGCCAGGACGGACCCAGGTGAAGGATGATCCGACGGTTTCGCACCACCACCCAGTTCACCGCGATCGTGTCCGGTGAGTGCCGCGTAAACAGCGGCAGCGTGCGCATTGTTCACGCTGTGATGCATCGACCGAATCAGCGTCGTGCGATGCATCTGCTGGGCGAGCCGTGGCAAATGCTCGGAAACCGACACGCCAGGAAGACTGCTCGCAATTGGATCGAACTCGCCGCGCACTTCCAGAGGTGCATCAGGCTTCATGTCCCACATGTCCAGGTGACTGGGACCACCATTCAGAAACAGCACGATACAATGATCGGCTTTGGCGATCAGCGAATCACTCTCCGCAGCTTGCAAAGACCGATGTCCGAGCAACCCAGGCAATCCCGCCGCACCGATCTGGAGCATTCGCCGTCGGCTGACATCAGAAATCAGTTGCCTGATTCTCTCTGATTGCATTTGCTGGCTCCCCCTATGTATCCCGACCTGTCCTCAGGTCGGGTTCCATCATCGTGGAGATTCGTAAACGGTAGATACCTGCCTGCCACTCAGCTTAACAGTCAGCCGTCGAAAGTCATATAATTGAACGGAGTATGTTACCGACCCAGGACACAGTTGCCATCCTTCATTTCAATCAAAGGTGATGTTTGACCACTTTGCCATTTTCTCAACTGAATTTACGGAGAAATCCGTTTGGCGAACTGAACGTGCATGAACGGACTGTACTGGCGGTTGTAGAAACTCGCGCGGCCTTGCAGCATTTGACGATGTCTCGATCCGTCGTTCAGATTGTTGGCGAAAAAGGATACGGCAAGACCACCCATCTGCTGGCGCTGGCCACACATTTTGCGTCGGCATCTTACGTACATATTCCGGAGGGAGAACGTATTGCGATCCCTAAAACCGGCGAACCGATTCTGATTGATGAAGCACAGCGACTGACGCTCATGCAACGGCTGCAGGTTTTCCGCTCGAATCGTCGGTTAATCCTGGGGACGCACAAAGATTTCGAAAAGGATCTGCGCCGTGCCGCGCGTTCGGTCCTTACGATTGCAGCAGATCAGTTCACAAACGAGTCACGAATTCATACGCTTCTCAACGCTCGTGTTCAGTCCGCGCGGCGAACCGACGGATCGATTCCGACGATTACGATGCAGACAGCTTCAAGGCTGTTCGCGCAGTTTGGATCGGACATTCGGAGCATCGAACATTCTTTGTACCACACGTTCCAGCAGCTCAGGGATATTCAGGATGTCTAAGTGCGATATCAGGATTGAATTCGATCGAAAAGATCGTACTTTTTCCGGCGGCGAAACCGTCACCGGGCGTGTCTTCATTCGTGTGAACGAATCCGTCAACAGCAAGGGAATCACGCTCACGAATCAATGGAGGACACACGGTCGAGGCAACGTGACTTCCGGCCCGAAAGACACGATCGAACTGCATGCCGCCAAATCGTATTTGCCGGGAGAAGACTACGAATTCCCTTTTTCAGTGCAGACGGTGACTGATCCCGTCACTTATCATGGGACGTTGATCAACGTCGATCACTACCTGTCCGTTCAGGTGGATGTTCCCTGGTCGTACAATCCCAAAGCCGAAGAAGACTACATCCTTGTAGCCGGAAAGCCACCGGGCCACTTTGTCGGTTCTCGCACCAACATCATCGCGCCAAAGTCACAAACTGGTGCATCGTCCATTGTCGGGAAAGTAATCCTCGGGATTATTGTTGGAGGTGTGTTGCTGGTCGTTGCAACATTTGCGTTCGTTCTGCTTCCCGTAATCCTGGTGATCGCAGCATTTTTCTGGTTTCGCAGGAAGGCTCTTGCCGGTCGACTGGGCGAAGTTCGGCTGACGATGCCGCATGTGATCGTGGCACCCGGAGAAACCTGGACAGCACGCGTTGAGTTTCAGCCGCGAAAGCAGTTTCGGATCAACAGTATTGGACTCACACTGCTGGGAAAAGAATCGGCAACGTCCGGAAGTGGAACAAGTTCGACAACTCACAAACACACAATTCTGGAACAGAAAACCGTACTTCGCGCCAACGATATGTTGACAGCAGGGGAAATGGTTTCCGAAGAATTCGCGTTTGCGTTTCCGCCAACAGAGGCTTACAGCCTGGAACTATCAGACAACAAGGTTCAGTGGACAGCCATCGTACGGATCGACATTCCGGCGTTTCCTGACTGGTCGAAGTCACAGGCTCTGCAGGTTGTCCCACAAGCGTTTCTGAAGAATCTGACGGACGAACTGCCAGCGACCACGAACACGGATCAAAGTAAAACATCCGTTCAGCCACGCACTGTTGATGCGCAGCCGACAGAATGGATCGAGGAACAATCCGATCTTCTGCCGCTCGTCAACGCAATCATTGCGGCACCTCGACACGGGAACGAGCGACCAGACATGATTGTCAGGGCATCGGGAGTGATCTACGCCGCCACAGTTGTTGTTGATCGAGTCGTTTCCTCAATGGGCACGCTGAATTCGGATCCTCGATACGAATACGGCAAATCGATCACCGGCACTGTGCAAGGAACAGATCAGGCGATTCAGGTCATCACCCCTGAAACGCTCAACGACAAGAATGACGAATTGCGACGCGGAGACGTGTGGCAGGTTCAGATCGCGCTGCTGAACTGGGACAGTCTTTACAATCGTATCAACGCCCGTCAGGTGGATGAGAACGCATGCTGATTTTGGTTCTTCCCGAAATTTAATTGCTGTTTCGTTCAGTCGTTTAACCGTTAGTCGAAGGCATCGGAGCTGCAAGAACACAGTCGCCTGCGGCTTGCCGTTAAACGAAAGTCACTGAATCAACAGCCCGTCGCGTCTCCGGCTCGCCAGAATCAGGCTTTCGATTTGATCGAGACTGCAAACAATCGCGGCGATGCATCGCCCCGCTGCTCCAGATGAATGCACAGCCGAACCGTTTTGCCTCTCAACGCTGCAACTGAACCTTGTGGCCATTGTACGGCGCAGTCGAGGCCACCGTCGGTGTCGAGCGTTCCGCAGTTCGCACCGGAAAAGTCGGCGAGCGGCTGGAAATGTTCATCGACAATCTCGATCCGTGTCGCGCGGGCACTTTCGGTGTTCAGCGAGATATCGCAGTCACCCGTTGGTAGTTCCAGAAGTGCCGAGTAGGCTGTTCCTTCGGTTGCTCCCGGATTGAGTCCCAACGCGCCCCAGCGGTCGCGAGGCAGTGTGGCCAGCGCGACCTCGCCGGAATAGTACCGGAGTGTATCCTTCTCATCGCGTCCGTCGGCATTACGCCAACGGCCGTGGTAAATCCGTGTCTCATCGCCCACGTTGAGAATACCATTAGCCTGACACAGGATGGTATTGAAGTTGTGACCGGGCACCGGCGTGACCAGCGATTCGTCGCGGCGCAGAAACCGATGGCCCTTCACCGGTTCGCGGAACTTTACGCCGTCGTTGGAAACGAGTAATCCAAAATCGCACGAGATCTCCGCAAAGGCTTTGTTGAATTCCGCATTGTGCCACAGTCCGTAGAGCCCGACACAGACATTGCCAAAACTGCTCGCGTTAACACCAAGGTGGACCTGATCGTATTCCCCGCTCAGGCCGCGCTTGCTCCGATCCTCAGGTTCGGCGAGGGCAAATGTTTCAGCCAGCACATCAGGCCAATTGGAAAAATCAGCAGAAACTCGTGCGACTCCGGTGCGACCACTGGGCGTGCCGCCTTCTGCAAAGTAGCCACCCAGATTTCCGGCCGCCTGATAATGGATCACATACTGGCCTGAATGCTTTAAGAAGCTGGAAGGCTCCACGAACTGATTGAGAAACGGAATCCCGATGACTTTCCATTCCAGTCCATCCGGCGACACAGCCATTGCGACTGAGGGCATAGTGCCGTATTCCGGAATGACCGGATCGCTGAAGTTGGGGAAGAACTGGTAAGTCATCTTGTAACGCTGAGCAGGATCCGGTTCGTCATCGTCCCTGATGACAATGGCGCCACTGACAACCGTGTGCGGCAGAGCCAGAGCATTGTTCCTGCGACTGCCTTTGAAGAGCACCTGGCCGAGTTCGGGTTTTGTCCATGCAATCCCATCGTCGCTCTCCGCATAACAGAGTGGTCCTTGAAACAAGGGTAACAGATTTGGCTTCGAAACCTGCTGCTTCATTTGCAGCGACCAGTCAGGATTCTGACCCCAATAGCAGGCGTAGTACCACATCCGAAACTTCCCGGCATCATGCAACACGGTGCCATAGAAATGGGCCGCCAGATCATCGGGTGCTCCACTGCCAAATTCACTGGGCTTCAGCACTGCTTCCGGACGTACGGTGGGCTTACTGAGGTACAGTCCGAGGTTCTTTCGGAATGGAAGCGAGACATCATCGATCGCTAACAGCAGCTTGTCACGATTCGATCGGCCTGCGTTCGCGGACATTCGCGCCGATACTGCAGACTCCGAGGAAATTGTGACTGCTGCACCGGTCGTCGCGGCAGTGACTGTGGTCAGCCAATTGCGACGATTGAGATTCGTGTTGTTCATACTGTTCTCCAATGCCTGCGACGATACGATCTGTTGATTTCATCGTTTAACGGCTAGCCGAAAGCGTCGGAGCCGCAAGAGCAAAGTCGCCTGCGGCTTGCCATTAAACGAAAGTCACTAAATCAACACGCCGGATAATCACCGCACGTCGTTCTATCGTGAGTCCAAGTCCCGGAAGGGACGTCGAGAATTCATTACCGCCCAGCGGCTGCTTCAACCGGATCGAAGCGATAGATCCCTTTTCCATCGACAGTTTCTATCGTGTAATAAACCTCTCCGGCTTCGTCCTCCCCGAAAGCGAGCACGGGAAATCCGGTTGTGGCAACACCGAGATTTCTGGTGACCTTGCCAGCGGCCTCGTCATACTCCAAAGCCCAGATTTTTCCGCTGATGAAATCCGCGTAAAGGTACATGCCCTGCAGTTCAGGCAGTCGTGTTCCTCGGTACACGAATCCGCCAGTGATCGACTTTCCAAGTTGGTGGTCGTATTCCCAGATCGGCGCGATTGGTGGGTCAGCCGGTATCATCGATTTGTTGTTAAACGGATAAGAAGCTTCACGGATGCTCCAGCCATAGTTGCCGCCGCGTTTCACGATATTGACTTCCTCCCAGAAGTCCTGCCCGACATCGGCGGCCCACAGATCGCCCGTCTTGCGATCAACCGTCAGTCGCCACACGTTTCGAAAGCCGTATGCAAAGATTTCCGGCTGAGCCCCTGCCCTGTGCGTGAATGGATTGTCCGCCGGAATGCCATAGTTCTTTCCGTCCTGCTGGTGATCGACATCGATCCGTAGAAGTGATCCCATCCATGTCTGCAGGTTCTGGCCGTGGCCAAGTGGATCATTGCGACCGCCGCCGTCGCCGAGAGCGATGTAAAGATAACCATCGTGACCGAACGCGATCGAACCGCCATTATGATTGGAAAACGGTTGCGGGATCTTCATGACAATCTGCTCGCTTGCCGGGTCTGCGAGATTCGGGTTACTGGCAGAAACCTTAAAACGAGACACGATCGAAGTTCGTGGCTCCGCTGCCGAACTGTAGTAGACATAGAACTGGCCGTTCTTTTTGTAGTCAGGATGAAACGCCAGTCCCAGCAAACCTTCCTCGTTGTCTTTTTTCCAGTCCTGAACCTTCTCCCGGATGTCCAGAAACACGGTCGCAAGTTTGGCCTCGGGATCGTTCGGGGAGACGTAGATCGTACCGCGTTGTGATGCCACAAAATTGCGGTGACTATCATCATTTGCATGAGTCAACGCTATGGGTCTGAGAGTTGTGATTCTGCCATTGTCGTCGGATCCTTCGAAGCCTTCCCATTTCAATTCGGGAAATGCAACGACACCTTTCAGAGGCAACTGGCCATCAACCGGATCTTCAACACTGCCGTCCTTCGACAGCACTCGAAGTTTGATATTTCGATAAGACACCGGATCGTTGTGATCCTGCAGACAGATGTGCCCTTTGGTAGCTTTGCCGAATTTCGCAAAGGCGGCGAACTTGCTGGCGGCCACGCGCTTTTCCCACTCGGCATCCCCCTTGTGAAAGTAAAAGTAGCTGACGCCGTTGACGGCAACTTCACATTGCTGAGGTGAGATCCGAAGATAAACGAGATTCCATTCACCGGCGGGACGCGTGGCGTCGTCCATGTCAATGCCTTTGAATCCGACCTGGTTTTCAAACTGCGTGGCCCAGGCAGGCTTGACGGGTTTGTAAAGTTGATACAACCAGCCGGACTTTTGCGGGTCACGGCCATCCACATTATCCTGAACCTGCACCTCCGGCCCGCTGTGCCAGGGCTTGTCACTGTCTTCTGTAACATGAAACATAATCCCGCTGTTCCCGCCTTTCGAGATGCGATATTCCAGCGACAGTTCAAAATTCTCGTACTGTCCTGTCGTAACAATATCACCGGCCCCTTTGCTGACTCGTTCCAGCGCGCCATCTTTCGCGACCCAGCCGTCGCTCATTTTTTCATCTCGATAACTCCGCCAGCCGTTGGTGGTCTTGCCGTCGAATAATAACGTCCAGCCACCGCGTTTTTCGGCTTCGCTCAGACTGTTCAGTGCCTCGTCGGCTCGGCAGTCAGATTCATACTTCGGGATCAGAACGGTTGACACCAGGATCAGAATAAGCCGAATAGAAAGTTTCATCGATCGTGCTTTGCGTTTTAGGAAGAGGAACAGAAGCCATCGCGGTAACCAGAGTGGAGCGGAGTGATTGTAAAGCGATTCGCTGTTGAAATTCCAGCCGCAAGCAACAGCAGGTCCGTTCTTGTAACCCGATCAGTCCGAAGTCTTATGTCCCGCCTTCAGCAGCCAGTAGGAAACCGGGATCACGAACAGCGTGAAGGCGGTCGATGCAATCAAGCCGAAGATCAGCGACCAGCCAAGCCCTGAGAAAATTGGATCGAGTGTAATCGGCAGGCTCGACAACAATGCAGCTCCGGCGGTGAGTAAAATCGGACGAAGTCGCACGACTCGGCTTTCCAGAATGGCATCGAACAACGGTCGACCGTGGCGAATCGCCAGCTCGATGAAGTCTACGAGAATGATCGAGTCGCGTGTCACAATACCAGCCAGGGCAATCATGCCGATCATGGCTGTGGCGGTGAAGTAGACTGGATCGGCATAGCCGCCGACCTCGCTGCCGCTCATCGCGTTCAGCAGCCAGAAGCCGGGCATTACGCCGATGACGGTCAGCGGAATGGCCATCATCACCACGATTGGCAGCGCGAACGAACCCGTCTGGGCGACAAGAATGATGTAGATCATCACCATGGCGGCTGCAAACGCGAGTCCCAGGTCGCGAAACACATCCAGCGTAATCTTCCATTCGCCTTCACCAGAAAAGACGACTTCAATGCCCCTCGGAACGCTCCATGAAATTCCGCTGCCATTGCTGAAGTACGTTCTTGATGCGACAGGGCGAGCCTTTGCTTTGGTATCGACGGCGGATTCTTTTGCGTTCCGCACCTGATCGGCCTGAACATCCACGATACATTCGGCTGGAGGGCGTCCAGCACATTCGGCAAAGACGTAGATCAGGCGTCGCAGGTTCTTGTGATAAATCGTCTGATCAACTCGTGTTTCCTGCCATGTCCCCAGCTCGGCAAGCGGGACCGTCGATCCAGACGCTCCTTTGACGTGCAACTGTCCCAGCTCATGCGGGCTTGATCGAATTTTCTGAGGCAGTCGCAGGTTGATTCGCAACGGACGACGTTCGCCCTCAACTCGTACGAGGTCATTGTCTGTGCCGCTCAAGGCCGTCTGAAGTGTGGCCGCGATCTCCGCAACAGAAACCCCAGCCAGAGCGGCCTTTTCCTGATCTGTGACGAAGACCAGCTTCCTCGCGGCGGCTTCGCGGATATCATCGACTTCCACAAGTCCTGGCTCAGCCTTCAGTCGATCCGCGACGGTTGTGGCGGCATCCAGCAGATCCTGATAGCTGTGATCCGGCTGCCCGTAAACTTCCGCAACGATAGAAGACAGAACCGGAGGTCCAGGTGGAAGCTCCACCAGCCGCACAAGGGCACCGTGTTTCTTGGCAAGCTGAGTTAACTGATCTCGCAGCCGCAGAGTGATCGCGTGGCTTTGCTGACTGCGGCTCTTTTTGCCGACCAGGTTGACTCGTATCTCAGCAAAGTTCGGAGATTGGCGAAGGTAATAGTGCCGAACGAGTCCGTTGAAGTCGATGGGACCAGGTGTTCCCACGTAACTTGTGAAGTCGGTGACTTCGGGGACAGTGGCCATGACCTGTTCGAACTCAGCGACCACGGCGCTGGTGCGTTCCAGCGATGTGCCTTCGTCGAGATCCAGCACCAGCAGGAATTCATTCTTGTTGTCGAACGGCAGCATCTTCAGCGGCACCGATCGCGTCGCTGCGAGACCTGCAGCAGCGAGTGTCAGGCCGGCTGAGCATAACAGAAATGCGACGGCTCGCAGACGCGTCTTCAGCATCGGCACCATGATGGGTTTGAAGAAGCGGTAGAGAAAAGACTTCTTAATCACCTCCGGATCATAAATTTCGTGGACAGCCGATTTTTCTTCGACAGGGCTCGGGCTTGCGCTTCCATGATGGCTGCTGGCTTTGCCTTTCAGAATATGAAAGCACAGCCAGGGCGTGATCGTAAATGCCACCAGCATTGACATCAGCATGGAAATCGGAACATTCAGAGCCATTGGGGACATGTATGGCCCCATCATGCCCGTGATGAAAAACATCGGCAGAAAGCTGACGATCACGGCCAGCGTGGCACTGATCAGCGGCGGTCGAATCTCGGCGACTGCTTCCAGCACAATCCGGCGAGTTGCCTTTTTTCGTTCTTCGAAATGGCGAGCAATGTTTTCCACGTCCACGATCGGGTCATCGACCAGCAGGCCCAGCGCCAGAATCAAAGCGAACAGCGTGACTCGATTGATTGTATAGCCAAACAACAGGTTGACGGCGAGCGTCAGGCCAAACACAACCGGCACAGCGACCGCCACGATCAACGCTTCACGCCAGCCAAGACTGAGCGTCAGCAGAGCAATCACGATCACGATCGCGATGCCAAGCCCTTCGACCAGTTCGTTGACCTTCTCATTGGCTGTATGACCATAGTTGCGAGTCGCGATCAATTCGACATTGCTCGGCAGAACATCCTTCCGCAGCTGATCGGCGGCTGCAAGGACGCTGTCGGCGACAGTGACGGAGTTGGCTCCCTTTTGTTTGGAGATTGCAATCGTGACAGCGGGCTCCGAAATCTCAGCTCGCTCAGTCGTGACGTTATCGCCCTGCGTTTGTGCCAGGCTGTTCGCATCGGGTGGATGAGCATCAAAGTGACGAGCTGCTCCCCAGCCGTGACGAACGTAACTCGTCACTTCCGAAGGAGCATCTTCGATCGACACCACATCTTTCAAAAAGATCGGACGACCGTCGGAGATTCCGACGACCAATTCATTCAGCTGTTCCGGACGCGTGATCGCCGACGCGGTCTCGACTCGCACGATGGCATCGCTTTGATTCAGGTCACCGGCTGGCAAGGCGACGTTCGCTCCCTGGATGGCTCGCTGCAGTTCGAGCACACTCAGTCGGTAGCCTCTGAGCCGTTCGGCATCAATTTTCAGATGCACAGTGCGAGGTTCACCACCAATGATTTCTGCGCGGGAGACCTGAGGAACTTCCGACAGTCGTTCGACCAGTTCTTCCCCGATTCGCCGCAGGGCATGGCCATCATGGCCGGCCCCTTTGAGAGTCAGCGTCGTGATGGGCACATCGTCAATCTCCACAGGCTTCATCACCCAGCCCGTCACACCGGGCGGAACCTGATCACGGTATTCATC
>Ga0105047_10000068_pt1 | contig 132890 bp, 119 predicted proteins | sample MAT04_FD_78384 | JGI IMG/M metagenome (GOLD analysis project Ga0105047, IMG submission 78384) | Freshwater microbial communities from Lake Fryxell liftoff mats and glacier meltwater in Antarctica - MAT-04 (megahit assembly) | ecosystem: Environmental > Aquatic > Freshwater > Ice > Liftoff...
CAATTCTATATAAAAACAACGATTTCCAGGATACGTCCCATGGCAAAAGAACAACCACCTGCCCCGCCCCAGATCAGTCCTTATGTCTTCCCTTTCCTGTTGGCCGGGATGGGCCTCTGGTGTCTGTATGATGGCTGGATCTCCACCGATCCGGGGATGCAGGAATATCTCATGTTCAACCGGATAGGCAGCGTTGTCCTGCTGCTCTGGTCGGCTGCTGATTTCTGGCGTACCAGAAAGTTCGAAAAGCAGGAGCAGGCCGCAGAGCCGCCAGGTCGGCCCGGTGTCTGAGAGATATCCGGATACCCGGCAAATATCCACCAACCGGCAGCTCATCCTGCCCTATGCCCTCCCCTATCTTGCCTATGTGGCGATAGCCTCACTTTTAGATGAGTTGCTTTCGCTTGAGGTTAATTATGCCCTGCGCATCGGCGTCGTGGCTCTCCTGCTGCTTTGGGCAAAACGTTGGTACTGTTCACTGCGGGGGCCGGGGAGGCCAGGAGTCTCGGTCGCCATTGGTTTAGCTGCCGGTTTGGTCGGTGCGGCACTGTGGATCGGCCTGCTCACGCCCTTTGTCGAACCCGGAGAGGCGACTCCGTGGTCCGGTGCCTCCTTCCTGCTGCGGCTGGCGGCTGCCGGTCTGCTGGTGCCGTTGTTTGAGGAGCTGATGATGCGGGGATTCATCTTCCGTCTCGCCCTGCAGTGGGATCAGGCCAGGCAGAGGGGGGACAGAGAGCCGCTGCAGACCGCCCTTGATGACCGATCGGTCAATACTGTCAGGCCTGGTGACTGGTCCTGGCTGGCCGTCGCCATCTCGACTGCAGCCTTCGCCTCCGGCCATCTCATTGCAGAATGGCCGGCAGCGATAGCCTTTGGCCTGCTCATGTCCGGCCTGTGGATCTACCGCAAGGATCTCCTTACCTGTATCGTGGCTCACGCGGTCACCAATATCACCCTGGCCGGCTATGTCCTGCTGACAGGGTGCTGGTACCTCTGGTAATACATCCTCCCCAAGAAGTTGTTCCCGAACCCACCACTGCGACTGCGAGTTTCAATAAAAAAAGCACCTGAGGCCGTTTGGCGCCAGGTGCTTGAAGGCAAGGTCTTCTTTAAGCACCAATCTTCACCTTTATGCCTTTTTTCAGGAGTTGTCTCTTGTAAGCATCAAGGGCGTCACGACGCTTCAGCATGCCGACTACCCACCGCGCCTCCAGGCTTTCGACCACGGGGATTTCTTCGATATCCTGTATATCAAAGAGTCGCATGGCGGTGAAGAGAGAATCATCCGGGGTGAGCATTGTCACGTCTCGGTTGCAGATACCGCCAACCTTAAAAGCGATCTGTTCTTTCTCCTCACGATGCAAAATATTCTTCACATCCTGTAAAGAGACGATTCCGGTCATCTTCCCGGAATCGTCAACGACAGGAAAATAAAAACTCTTGCCCATGCTGAAGATCTGCAGCAGTTGTTTGATGTTGGCTTCCTCGCTGATAAAATCAACATCGTCGCTGATGGCTGAACCGACTTTCAGGGATTTCATGATAGCTACTTCACGGCCTTCGTGAATATCGATGCCTTCACGGGTGAAATCGACCGTATCGATAGAATCTTCGCAAAACTTGTTGGCCACTATCGTGCCGATTATTGAGGTAATCATAACCGGGAGGATAATCTGGTAATTGCCGGTCATCTCAAAGAGGAGAAAGATGGCGGTCATGGGCGCGTGGGTTGCGGCGGCAAGAAAGGCACCGATACCAACGGTCGCATACGCCCCTGCGCCGGCGGTCAATTCCGGAAGAAGTTTGTGAACCACCGACCCAAAGGAACCGCCCAGCATAGCGCCGATAAAAAGTGAGGGGGCAAAGATTCCGCCCGCTCCGCCTGACCCGAGGGTTATTGAGGTGGCAATAATTTTGAGGAAAATCAAAATAAACATCACCCAGGTAATGCCGCCGCCAGCCAAAACCTCCTTCATATAGTCGTAACCATCACCCATGACCTGGGGAAAAAACATGCCGAAGATACCGATACAGAGAGCGCCGGTAAGGGGCTTGAGTTGTGGATGGATAGGCAGATCGCGGTACTTGTCCCGGACAAGATAGAAGGTTCGGATGTAGAGGACCGCCGCCAGGCCAACGAGCACTGCCATGAGTCCATAGAGAGGGATTTCCACCAGGAGGTTGACCATGGAATATTGGGGAATCTGAAAGGCGCTGGACATTCCATAGTAGCTGCGGGTGACGGCCGTGGACATAGCTGAGGCAATGACCAAGGCGGCAAAGGAGGAGATCTCGTAGGTGCCGAGCAGAACGATCTCCGCGGCAAAGAAGACGCCGGCAAGAGGGGCATTGAACATCCCGGCAACCCCACCGGCACAGCCGGCAGCGACATAGACCTTCATCCTGTTGCCGGAAACCCGGTTTAATTGTCCGACCTGAGAACCCATCGCCCCACAAATCTGGGCTATAGGGCCTTCAACACCGGCAGAGTTTCCCGTGCCGATGGTCAGGCCGGTAGCGATGATTTTCAAGAAAATTGACCGAGCGCGGAGAACACCGTCTTCCAGGTTAACCTTTCGCAGAAATTTGGTAAACCCGTAGCCGTTTATCTCACCGGGAAAGAGCAGAGAGAGGGGGATGAGGAGAACCATGCCGGCGATTGGAATGAGAGGCAGGAGGAGGATATGCCAACCGCCCTGGTCGATAGCCAGCAACCTGCTGCCACCATCGAAGATAAGGTGGTGAACGAGATCAACAAAACTGCGAAAAATTATATTCAGCAACCCTGCGAGCAACCCAATGAAGGTGGCGATAACGACCATCCGGGTGTTGTCTCCCGGCAGGAATTTTTGCAGGGTTTTTCTAAGTCGCAAATTGTTTCCGCCCCTGATGGCGGTCACCAGCCCTTGGTGGCAATGATCTTCTTGACCATCGCCTCATTTTTCTTTTCGACAATCAGCATTTTTTTTGCCTGAGCGGCGTGGATTTTATCGGTCAGGGCGTTGATGTCGGCCGGTTTTTCCAGCAGATCAAGGGCTCCGAGTTTCATGGCCTCAATGCCCTGCTTGATGGTGGCGTGACCGGTAAGGAGAATAACCGCAAGATCCGGATTTTTTTCTTTCAGGATTTTCAGTGCTGCAATGCCGTCCATTTCCGGCATCATCAGGTCGAGAATGACCGCGTCATAACCTCCCGAGGCGGCTTTAGCCAGACCTTCTTTGGCCGAGGAGGCGGTTGACACCTGCATGTTTCTGGCTTTCATCCGCTCGGACATAACGGTCAGGAAATCCTCTTCGTCATCGATCAGCAATATTTTTTCAGTCATAGGGTCCTCCTTGTTGGAGAAATATTGGGGTGCATTTAAGATAGCCTCCAAGCCAGATGCAGAATCAGTTCCTTGGTGTGGTAATCAGCTGAAACTGTTGCCCCGAGGGCAACAAGGAGATCTTCACTTCCGGCAGGCAGTTGGCTGACAAAAGTGTCGTCAAGGCCGTCAATTCCACCAATCCGCAGGGTGGCGCCGCCATCATCTTTGGCAGGACTGAGCAGCAGCGTGCCACCGGCAGCGGTCGCCGTGAAGGCGAATTCCAGGCAAAGCCAGATGAAGTTTTGCAGGAGAAAGGGGTTGCCGGAGAAGACCACCGGGGTCGACGGGGGCGTGACTTCCAGAGTGAGTTTGCGCATGGCCGCCAAGCGTCCCGCCAGATTTGCCACCAGAGCGGTTAATTCATAGAGATTGATCTGGCCGTCAAAGGCGTCGACACTGTGGGCGAAGTGACTCATGTTTTTCATAATCCCGTCGGCGCGGTTGATCTGCTTGGTGAATTGCAGGCAGGCGCGGTTCAGGCGGTCCGGGTCGATTGCCGAACCCCGCTGGGCGGCGTAGGACAGATCTTCGAGGAGTCCGGCATTTTCATTAATAATTGCCAGGACATTTTTTAATTCATGGGTGATCGAGGCGGAAACCTTGCCGAAAAAGCGTAAACCGGCTCCGCCGATAACATCATACTGGACAGGCATGGCGTCGTTCCTCATGGTTTTACCGCCTCGTGCATCTGGGCGATGAGAATGTCTATATTAATAGGTTTGACGAGATAGCAGGCTGATTCGGAAGAACCGGCAGCATAGTCGGCTTCCGAGCCATGACCGGTGAGAAAGATGAATTTCAGGTCTTTTTGTATCTTTTGCAGCAGTCCCTTCAGTTCGAGTCCGCTGGTGCCCGGCATTTTCATGTCGAGGACCGCCAGATCGTAAATATTTTTTTCGGCGAGAGCCAAGGCGTCGTGGGCAAGGGTCGCAAAATCGACTTTAAAGCCCCGAAGGGTGAGGCGTTCAGCCAGGGTGGTGACAAATTCTTTTTCGTCGTCTACCAGTAAAACACGCATTGTTTATTTCTCCGCTGATTTATGGGGAAGCTGAAGGGGGAGGGTGATGGTGAAGGTACTGCCTTCCCCCAGCCGGCTGGTAACATCAATGTTGCCGCCAAGTTCCTTAATGAGTCCGTAGGTGATCGACAGGCCAAGTCCGGTGCCGCCGGTCTTGGTCTTGGTGGAGTAGAAAGGCTCGAAAATTTTGCCGAGATCGCTCTCCGACATTCCGCAGCCGTTGTCGGTGATGCTGGCCACAACATTCTTTTCGCCTTTAGGTCGCACCTTGATATCCAGGCGACCGCCATTACTCATGGCCGCGAAGGCGTTATTGATGATATTGAGAAATATCTGTTGCAGCTTGCCGCGATCGCTTTGAAATTCAGGGATATTATCAACAAAATCAATATTGACGGTGATACTGCGGTACTCCGCCTCCTTGTTGAGGAAGCCGAGGACCTCGGTAATAATATTATTGAGCTGGACGTTTTCTATGGCGCTGTCAATGTGGCGGGCAAAGCCAAGCAGCCGTTTGGTGATTTTGCCGCAGCGTTCGACCGAAGCCAATACTGAATCGAGCAGTTCCACTATCCTGGGATTTTTAGGGAAGTCGTTGGAGTAGACGATGATATCCTTGATCAGGCCGGCCTTTTCATTGATGATTGCCAGGGGATTGTTGATTTCATGGGCGACACCCGCGGCCAGTCGACCGATCGATGCCAGTTTGTTGGAATATTCAGCTTGATGCAGGGAGCCCAGACGACGTTGATCGAGAAGGTACATGCTGTTGACCATATAGGTCGAAAATCCGAGGATAGCTATGAGAATGATAGTTATACTGAAGATGAGAAAGCCGATAAGTTCGAGGCGGGTTTCCTGCCAGGACTTCATCAGTTCGTTCTTCTCCTTGACTATGATGAGAATATAGGGGGAATCGGGGATATATGCTGAACAAATGATAATATTCTCACCGACCTTGTTCTTTTCTTCCCGGATTTCCGTGTGTTCCGAGTACTCAGGGACGCGGTATGGAATTTTTTCGAACACCGGCTCGTGATAGAGCGTTGGGGTTTGAATAATACCTTCATGGTTGATGAGAAAGGCATCGCCTCGGCCGCTCAGTTCAAAATAGTGGAGCAGTTCATTAAAGCGGGTGGTGTCGAGGGCGGCGCGCAGTACAAAGAAAGAGCCGTTCGGCAGAGTATGTTTCGCAGCTATTATAAGATGCGGAACATTACGATAGCCGAGAAAAACCTCACTGATATAAAATCCTTTATCCTGGATCTCCTTGAACCACCCCTGGTTACTGTAATCCTTGCCTTCCAGGGAATAGGGGCCGACATAGTTGGTTTGCAAACCGTTTTGGTCAATCACTCCGAGGTCGACGAAACCATTGAAGCTGTCGCTCAGATGGGTGAGAATGGAGCTCAGCTTTTCCGGTTGGGACAACTCCTCCAATTGATTTTCCCGGACGACAAAAGTCAGGGCGGACAACCGTTCGCTGAGAAAAAAAGATATTGAGCGCCTGGCGTTTGAACCAATGCGCAGGGTACGCAGCAGGTTTTCCGATTCGATCGATTTCTGGGTAAAGTTATAATCGATGCTGGTGATGAAAATGAGGGGAATGAGAGTTACCAGCGAGGTTGCCAGTACGGCAATTTTCCAGATCCGCCGGAAATTGAACATCTGCCGGAACGGACCGGTGGAGAGTTCACTCTTTTGCCAAAATGCTGGCTTGAAATGGCTCAATATCGACATGGTGGCCTCATAATCCTCCTCTGTTGCGGGACGCAGATAGGCTACGCCCCCGCCCGTGATATTTTATACCCGGTTTTTCTTGCTCTGAACCTTCTCGTTGGCCTTCATCAGGGTCTGGCTGAGCAGCTGAATATCAACCGGTTTCTGGAGGAAGGCAAAGGCGCCCAGTTCCATGCACAGATCCTTGTCTTTTTCGGTGCCGTGCCCGGTGAGGACGATGACCTCGATATCCGGGTTAGTATTTTTTACCTGGCGCAGGACCTCGATGCCGTCGATACCCGGCATGCGCAGGTCGAGGATCATCACCTCCGGTTCCTCGTCGGCGATCATGGTCAGGGCTGATTCACCGTCATAGGCAACCGCAGAACCCATGTCGCGCATGATCAGCCGTTCGGAGAGAGTCTGGACGAAATCCCGTTCGTCATCAACCAGCAATACCTTGGACGGCATCTCAAAATCGTAGCGGCGGTAAATGTCCGGTTGATGAAATCCCTCGCCGATGCGGGTGGCGATTGACTCGACACCGGGTACCTTCTCAACGATCGACTTCAGATCTTCCTCAAGCCGGGACAGCATCAAAACGTTTTTGTTGATAGTCAGCGTTATTGCGCCTTTCCGGGCATCGACCGAGACATTGTGTCCTTCCTGGGCGAGTTTGACATCGACCTGGGCGGCCAGCAGGAAATCAGCCAGGGCGGCCTGGGAATGGGCGGTTTTGGCGACCACATCACTAGCGGCTTTATCAAGGATCAGTGCGGCGGCGGCGGCGACGTCGGTTTTATCCATCGGCACAACAATATCGTAGAGGCCGGTCGCCCAGGGGTCTTCACCCCTATTGAGCATCTTCAGCCAGGCGGCAAGATCTTCGTCTTGCTGGCGGATCTGCTGCAGGGCGTTTTTTTCGGCTATTCCCTCCCGCTGCATGGCTTCGTGGATGCGAAACTTCAGTTCGGCGACCAGACAGACTCTGAGTACATGGCTGATCTTGTCGGGGATGAGAAAACTGACAGGCCCGGTAATCAGCAGCTGGTCCTCGGTGATGAGACTGGCCAGCGCCAAACGCAGGTGCGCCACCGACCGTTCTTTTTCATGGGTAAAACGGTTGAAGACCGAGGTTTTGGCGGAGAAGGCTCCAAGGATTTTGCCTTCGTTCATGCCTGAACTTGCCACCGCAGCGGTGACGATCTTCTGCAGACCGATTGTTTTGTATTTGGAGGTTGCTGTAAGTTCCTTAATTACCGATAATTTGTTGCTGAATGCTGCTCCGACTATTGCTATGACAGACATAGAATCTCCTTTTTTGGACTAGCTCTGCGAATGTATTTTATCAAGGCTAAGAAATATAGCACACATTGGTGAGTGGGCACTGGTTTTCTTCAGATTTCTTGTGGGCAGTATCATGCACTGCACAGATCGCCTTTTCCATGGTCGAGTAGATATGATCCCGGCCGATTTTTTCGATCAGATGGGTTCTCTCAAGCACCGCCATGACCGTTTCGTTAACACCGCAGAAGGAGATATCAAGGCCGGCACTGCGCACGGTCGACACGACGAGGGAGAGTACTTCCTCGCCGGAGGCATCGATGTCATTCATGCCGTTGGCGACAATGACGATGTGTTTCAGGCTTTTTTTACCCATCATCCGGTCGGTTATCTTGTCTTCCAGATAACTGGCGTTGGCAAAAAACAGCGGTCCTTCAAAGCGGATCATATCGATATATTGACATTCCTTCAAACCATGGAGGACGGAATTTTTAAGGGATTCGTCGTCATGCCGGGAAAGGGTCGAGACATTGGGGCGCATGCTTTTGTAAAGAAAGACGGCAAGCGACAGGAAAACGCCGATCATGATACCCTTGTCGAGATGCGGAGCGAACACCAGGGTCATGAGAAAGGAGAAGACGGAAATGGCGCCGTCATATTTTTTGGCATGCCAGGCATGAATAAAACCGGAGGCGTTGATCAGGCCGATGACCGCCATCATGATAACTGCGGCCAATACCGATTGGGGCAGATGGTAGAGCAAGGGGGTGAAAAACAGCAGTACCAGGCCGACGGTGATGCTGGTAAAAAGGCTGGACATACCGCTGACCGCCCCGGCCTGGAGGTTAACCGCCGAACGGGAAAAGGACCCGGAGGCTGGATAGCCGTTGGTCATCGAGCCGATAATATTGGCAAGGCCCTGGCCGATCAATTCCTGGTTCGGATCAAGGCGCTGGCCGGTCTTGGCGGCCATGGCCTTGGCGATGGAGATGGCCTCCATAAAGCCGAGCAGGGAGATAATGATGGCGGCTGACATGAGGTGGGAAATAGCCCGCATATCAATTGGCGGCATGGAAAAAGAGGGCAGCCCCTTGGGAATATCGCCGACCACGGCACCGCCGCCCATCATGGCCAGTTCCTCGGTTTTGAGAGGTTTGTTGCCGACTCTCAACCGCCAGGTGCGGCCATCATCTTGTGCGCCGGCAGGTACCTGTCCGACGGCATAGAAAGTGATTTTACCATTTTCCGACGGAACACCTTTCAACAAAACATCGCGCAATTCCTTGCGGAATTGTGAGGCGTTGCCGCTCAATTCTTCCAGTCCGAACTGGATGGTTTTGACCTCATGCTCGGCCTTTAGAACCGCCATGGTATCGTGGGCTTTTTTCGCCTCATCAAGGTTTTTGCTGAACTCCGCCTGCTTTTTCTCGAGTTCCGGTTTGGCGAGCATTGCGGCATTAAAGGCGGTAATCAAATCCCTGGTTTTTTCCGACTGGAGAGTGGCGATACTTGCCTTGGTGTCATGCTGGAAGCCGATGGCCCAGGAAATCACCGTGGTCAGAGCCACCGCCACCAGGACGTTCGGTACCTTCGGCGCCACTTTTTTCAGAACGAACATCAATATGAAGGCGCTGATGCCGATGGCAAAGGTCGGCCAGTGGGTGTAGTGCACTGCACTTTTGCAGACCTCAATGATGGTTTCATAGTGGTGTTCCTTGCCGTCGACATAGACGCCGAACATCTTTTCCAATTGCGAGGTAGCGATGATGATTGCCCCGGCATTAGTAAAACCGTTGACCACCGGATGCGACAGGAAGTTGACGACCAGGCCGAGGCGCAGGACGCCGAGGAGGAACTGAAAGGTTCCGACAATCAGCGACAGCAACAGGGCGTAGGCGATGTACCCTTCACTGCCGGCGGTGGCGAGGGGCGCAAGCGAGGCGGCGGTCATAAGCGATACCACCGCCACTGGGCCGGTTGCCAACTGGCGGCTGGAGCCGAACAGGGCGGCGATCATCGGCGGCAAAAAAGCCGCATACAGCCCATAGTAAGAGGGCATCCCGGCCAATTGGGCATAGGCCATCGACTGCGGGATAAGGACCAGGGCGACGGTCAGTCCGGCGATGAAATCCTGCCGGAAGCTGTTCGTGTTGTAGCCCTTCAACCAACTGAGAAACGGAAAGATTTTTGTCAGCATGCACTCCACCTATTCATTGTTTGTTTTCCACCATTCTCCGGCAGGACGCCAACAGTTCGCTGTACAGCGTTCCCGCATTATATAAATTATTGCTTTGCAACTGAATAATTCCATCAACCATGGCCATGATGATCATGGCGGTCTTTTTGGCTGACAAGGGGCCGATCGAACCATCCTCCTGGCCGATGGTCAGGGCCTTTTCAAAGATCTCGATCAGACAGGTATAGACGACTTCGAGGTGCCGGCGACAGGCCGGGTGTACCGCCGCCAGTTCATGGGTATAGTGCCGGCGTAAAAGGAGGAACCACTCTTTTTTAGTCTCTGAGAGATGCAGATGGTAAGCGACCGCCCCGAGCAGCCTTTCCAGCCCGGAGGGGAAGTGTTCTTCCTGGAAATACAGGGAAAATGCCTGGACCAGGCCGGTTTTGACGTTTTCAAGTACCGAGACGAAAAGTTCTTCCTTGGTCTTGAAATGGTAGAAGATGGTCGCTCCGGCAATGCCGGTGCGGCTGGCTACCTCGGTCATCGAGGTATTGGTAAAGCCCTTGCCGGCAAAGAGGATGGTCGCCGTATCGATGATGGCGGATTTTTTTGATTGCTTCGGCATCCACATGTCCCGGGCTCATGAATGAATTCAATACTGACTGATCAGTCAGTTAGTACAATATCGAAAAAGATCAGTCAAGAAAAAATATGTGCTGATTGCTAATTGCCGTTCGGGAGGTGATGTCGGGGAAGGTGGATTGTATTTGCCGACACGTCCGCGGCCCTATGCCGGGCCGGCGGACTTTTTACTTTTTAGAAATGGCATTATTTGGTCTCGTAGATATCCTCGAGCCGGTCCTGCAGGACGTTGATTTTCCCCGCCTCCGGTTTGCTCTTTGTGAACATATCCTTGGCCTCGCCCTGACACCTCGGGCAGGCGTTGAAGGGCACGGTATAGGCATGGAGGTGGCGGTTATTGCCGGAGGCATTTATCTCAGAATAGCCGGGACATTCCGGACAAAGGTGATAGCTGGTCTTTTCCTGGACGTGAAAGCCGGTGGTGTCATAGAAGATATTTTTTTGATTGGTGACAATCCGTCGCTGCTGCGCCTCATGTTTCCTCGATCCACGGCCGGCAAATACCCGCAGGGCCTTGGCGCAAAGGGCCTCAATGTAACGGGTCATTTCCGGCGGTTGAACGAACCTGTTCGGATCATAATCAGGTTCCCGAACCTGTGAGAAATCCATGCCGGCCATGGCGAGAATAATGCCGAGGTTGGTGTAAGGCAGGGCGCCTTCGATGGAGTAGCCGCCCTCAAGCACGCAGATATCCGGGTCGAGCAGCCGGTTGAGCCGGGCGTAGCCCTGGGCGGTGAAGTTCATGTTGGTGATCGGATCGGTATAGTGGTTATCCTGCCCCGCGGAATTGATGATCAGCTCCGGCTCAAATTCGTCGAGGATCGGCATGACCACCCGTTCCATGACCATGTCAAAGCCTGCATCGCAGGTGTTCGGCGGCAGCGGGATGTTGACGGTATAGCCTTCCGCCGCCGGGCCGCCGGTTTCATGGAGAAAGCCGCTGCCGGGATACAGGGTTCTGCCGTCTTGGTGCATGGAGATGAAGAGGGTGTCGGGGTCGTTGTAAAAAATATCCTGGGTGCCGTCGCCGTGATGGCAATCGGTATCGATAATGGCGATTTTCCGTATCCCGTAATGGTGGCGGATATATTCAACCATGATCGCCTCAATATTGATGACACAAAAACCGCGGTCGCCAAAGACCGTCTGCATGGCGTGGTGGCCGGGCGGACGGACGATGGCAAAGGCCTTGTCCGCCTCCTTTTCCATGACCGCCCGGGCGGCGCGCAGGGTGCCGCCGGCCGAGATCAGATGCGATTCGGTGAGCAGTTTCTCAGCCGATGGCACGCACAGATGGACCCGGTTGATATCGTGAAAGGTGGCCAGCTCCGGATTGAAAAAAAGAATATTTTCGACATCTTCAAGGCCTTCTTCGATGAGCTGATCGCGGGTGTAGAGGAGGCGCTCCTCACGCTCCGGATGATCGGGGCGAATGCACCAGTCGAAGGCCGGAAAGAGGATCAGAGCGGTTTTGTGCAGGGCGCGGGGCATATAGGAAGACATCGGTATTTCCTCAGATGGTGGTAAGGCCGGGTCTGATCTGGGCCTTGAGGTTCAGGATTTTTCCAGAGGCTGCAAAGCCGCGAACCACGTTCAATTCCAAACGTTCGAGAAAATCAATCTCCGGACAGGATTTCATGCCCATCTCGGCAACCAGCAGAGAAACCGCGGCCTTGAGGCGATTCTCGGCGTCGAGCATGGTGTAGCGGTCGGAGATGGTTTCCAGGCAGGAGAGCTCGGGGATGCTGAGGCGCCCGTCACCGGTATCGGCATACAGGCTTGCCTGTACCGTCAAGCGGGCACGGGCGGCGCCGATGGCGTTGGCAACTTCGTAATTGGCGGGCACCGTGCAGGGCAGAAACATGGCTTCAGCCAGAAAGGACTGGAGTGCTGCGGCTGGGCCGCCGATGGCAATGATCCGCTTGGGCTGTATTCGGCGGCGATGGAGAAGGGCCGCGACGGTATACACCGGCCGGCTGAAAACCTCTTCGATCATGGTTTCGACGGCCAGGCGGATATGCTCGACGAACGATTCGAGTAACAGGGTTGCCGTATACTCGGGGGCCTCTTTCGGGCAGAGTGCCAGCATCGCCATTGCCGCCTTTTGCGGCGAGCCGACGGAAAGTTTGCCGAGGACCACCATGGCGTCAGTCGGAGTCGGCGATACTCCGCCCTCAGCCATTGATGTTCCCTGGCGTTCAGGGCCGATAGCAAATGTGCCGTTGTGCCAGGCGACCTTACTGTCGCCGCCGAGACCGATGCTTATGGTCTTCAGCGCCCGAATCAAAGTGGGGCGGTCGGCCACGTTGACACCGTAGGGTTCGAGAAGGGGGGCGCCGTCGACCAGCAGGGCGATATCGGTGGTGGTGCCGCCGATATCAAGGAGAATCGCATCATCCTGCTGTGCCGCCAGGGCCAGGCAGCCCATAACGCTTGCCGAGGGACCCGAGTGTACGCTTTCACAGGGAAATTGGCTGGCTCGAGAGAAGGGGATGGTGCCGCCGTCAGCCTTCAGCACGTGGCAGGGGCAGGTGATGCCGAGATGTCTCAGCCCCTGTTCCAGGGCGTTTTTAAAAAGGCTGAACTGCGGTGCCAGCGCACTATTCAACCAGGTCGAATAGACCCGCCGGGGAAAGTTGGGCAGACCGGAGATGCGGTGGCCGAGGCTGACATGGGCAAAACGGCCGGCCAACTGCTCGGCCACTTGAAGTTCATGGCGGTTGTTGCGATGGGAAAATTTGGTGACGATACCGATGGAGTTGATACCCTCGCGGCGCATGGCGACCGCAGCGGCGTCGATTTTCCCCGGATCGGGGTCGCGAAGAATCTGGCCGCGGTGGTCGATGGCTCCGTCGAGGAACCAGGTCGGGCAGCTCCTCGCAAAAAAATCGGGATTCATTCCCGGTCCGGCCTGAAGCAACATGCCGACGGGCTCAAGGGCACCGGTGACAATGGCGTTGGTGCAGAGGGTACTACTCAGGTGAATCCGCTGCAGTTTGCAGCGGTCACCCGGCATCAGCTGTTGCAGCAGGGTGATAATGACCTCGGTGAGATGACGCTGGTCGACACTGACCTTGTGTTTCGCCACCAAAATGTCGCCATCAAGCAGCACTCCATCGGCATGGGTTCCGCCGACATCTACCCCGATAATCATGGCTGCACCTTTTCTTACTGCGAGTTAACGGTTTCTCTCTTGTTCTTGAGGGCTGAATTGTAAATGTAGCTGTTTTTGGGAGCAATGGGAAGAGGCAAGCGATAGCAAAATCATTTCTCTCTATGCACCACTGTGGCGAAATTCCGCGTGACGGCTGCTGGTCCATTAGGTATCATTGCTGCGAATATTGCTTCGCCCATTCACTCTGCATGGTGATTTGCGGCACCGGCGATTACAGGGTCGAGCTACCAATACCGCCACCTTTACCGGTAAACGGGCATGTTAATCCATATACCGACACAGATCAAAGAGTTCGGCGCGGCGGCGCGCCGGCCGTTCAGCTATAACCTGCAAAAAAATATCTATATCTGGTTCGGGATACTTTGGGGCCTGCCGATTCCCTTGGTGACGATTCTCATGCATGCGCATTTCCTGGGTTTGCATGGGCTTGCAGGGGTTTGGGACGAAGTGCTGGGCAGCCCGATACAGTGGTTTTTTCTCTTCCATCCTTTGGTGTTCGGCATTATTTTCGGCATCCTTGGGACCATCAGAAACGACAAGGAAAGGAAAATCAAGGAAATGGTCGGGCAACTCCAGGAATTATCCATCCACGACCCCCTCACCGGGTTGAAGAACAGGCGCTATTTCGCCCATATCTTTCATGATGAATGTGCCCGCAGCCTGCGGCGGCAGGAGGCCCTGACCCTGTTGTTTCTCGATCTCGATCACTTCAAAAAGGTGAATGACAACCACGGCCATCATTTCGGAGATATCGCCCTGCAGGAAACGAGCCGATATCTGCAGGAGCAGTGCCGCCCCTATGACACCGTGGTCCGCTGGGGCGGAGAAGAATTTATCATCCTCCTCAGGGCGACCGATGAACCGGCCGCCATCCACTTTTCCGAAAGGATCAGACTCGGTATTCAGACTGAACTCGCTCCCGACCTGCCGTTTTCGCTGACCATCTCTATAGGCCTCGCCCAATATCAGGATAACGACACCCTCGAAGACCTCACCGGTCGCGCTGACAAGGCCCTGTATCACGCCAAGCAAACAGGACGCAACAAGGTTATCCCCTGGAGCATGTTGTCGGCGGAGTCAAATTTGTGAGCCTCTTGTGAAATGGTGCGGGCTCAGCGACCAACCAGGAAAATCACCAGATCCATGACGTTGGTGCGGGTGGGGCCGGTAATGAAAAGATCGCCGAGCCGCTGGAAGAATCGATAGGAATCGTTGTCGGCAAGATGCTGTCCAAGCGATATTCCTAGAGCCTCAGCTCGACCGGCAGTTGTCCCGTCGGCAAAGGCGCCGGCCGCATCGGTGGGACCGTCGGTGCCGTCGGTGCCGGCAGAAAGCAGCAGGATGCCGCGTGTCTCCGCCAGTGTCATTGCCCCGGCCAAGGCAAACTCCATATTCCGACCGCCAAGTCCCCCGCCGTGCAGGGTGACGGTGGTTTCACCGCCGGCCAGCAGGCAGGCCGGCGGTTGCACCGGCTGTCCTGACCGACGTGAAAGAAGGGCAATGCCGGATAAAACCCCGGCCGCTTGCCGTGCCTCACCCTGCAGGGAGGATGTGAGTGTCATTGGCCGAAAGCCGAGGGTTTTAGCTTTGCCTGCGGCAGCAGCCAGGGCATCGGTGATCGAGCCGATGATATGGTTGCGAACCTTGGCAAAAACCGGATCGCCTGGTTTTGGGGTCTCTTGAGCCAGGCCATTCACGCCCGCTGCAAGATGTTGGTGCACGACCGCGGGAATTTTGTCGAGCAGTTGGTACCTAGAGAGAATAGCCAGGCAATCGCTAAAGGTCGAAGGGTCGGGCGCGGTTATTCCTGAGGCGATGATGTCCAGGTTGTCGCCGATGACATCGGAAAGGATCAAAGAGACCATACGAGCCCCGTTCGCCGCCCGGCACAGCTGCCCGCCTTTGATGCGCGACAGGTGCTTGCGAATGGTGTTGATTTCGTGGATGGTCGCCCCGGAGGCCAGAAGGAGGCGGGTGGCGGCCTGTTTGTCGGCAAGAGTAATGCCGACTGCGGGTGCCGGACAGAGAGCGGAACCACCGCCGGAGATAAGGCAAAGGATCAGATCGTCGGCTGTGGCTTGTGCGACGAAATTGAGAAGGATGGCGGTGGCTTCGACTCCGCTTGCATCTGGGACAGGATGCCCGCACTCCAGCAGTCGACAATGCTTGAGCGCCATACCATGGCCGTATTTGGTTATAATTACCCCATCGCTGATGTGGTCGCCAAGCAATTTCTCTACGGCGCACGCCATGGCCGCCGAGGCTTTGCCAATTCCGACAACAAAGAGTTTGCCGATGGTGGCCAGAGGATAAAAATCCCCCCCTACCAATAAGTCGGTTCCGGAGAGCTGCAACCTGCGGTTAACGCATTCCTCGGGGTCGACTGCCTTGATCGCTGCTAAAAAGATTGCTGTTGCGGTTTCCTGCAATTGTTTGCGCTCAGTTGTTGCTGACAGGTCCATGTTTTTCCACCTGGTCTATTGGCTTCCTTATTTGCCTCTCAGAATAACAAGAGCGCATACGGAGATATTGCGTTAGGTCAAAAGGTGTTTATCCTACAAGGTACAGTTCCGAGAATCTTTAACAAGACACAGCCAGGTTGTGTTTATAACCATTCGGTATTTAACAAAAAAAGGAGAAACCTCATGAAAGACTCTGCCAATATCCATTTGAAAGTTCAAGAACTCTGTGATTGTTTCGCTACCACCGACCCGCTCAAAGGGATGTCCGATATCAGCCGTGTTCCCGAAGAGGATGAGGCCGCCTTGAAGTGGATTGCCCTCGCCGTTTTGCACGGCATCAACAGCAATGCCGAAAAAATTTCCTTGACCACCACCAAAGACGGCAATGTCCAGGTAACGGCTGAATATCGGCAAAGCGAATTGCCTTCCCCCGGTCCGGCAGTCGGCAAGAAGATTGTCGAGGCCATGCGGGCTATGACCCACATCGAAAAAAATAAAGAAAAAACCACCCTTGCCTTCGGTATTCGCAACAGCAGTATGGATCTGAAGATCAAATCTCGGCATGAGGGCGGTGATGACCGGATTACCATAACCTTCCCTTAGGCGGTTTTTGGGAAATCAATGAAGAGTGTCATAGAGTTACAAAACGGCCAAGAAATTTATTATTCGCCTCATTGCCGGTGCTGGGCAAAAGTCCTGCCTGGTATTCCTGCATGAGGGGTTTTTAGTGTACCGTCATGTGGAAGGATTTACACGTCTTTGTTGATGAATACGTATTACCATCAATAGCCTGCCCTTTCCTTATTCTTCCGGGCAGGCAGGATCAATACGGCACTGACCGGCAGGTTGCGGCGCTCGTTGCTAAATCGTCCGGTTAGACAACGTCTGTTATTGTCGATGGGTGTCTACCGGCGGATCGCTCATATCCTCCAGGGTGTTGCGTGACGCCTCAACCTTGATATAGTGCAGCAGGACCGGAGCCAGTATCATCCCTGGAATACCCATGAATTTCTCGCCGAGAAGAAGGCCGAGTAAGGTCAGCCACATCGGATTTTTAATGCGGTGGCCGATGATCTTGCTGTTCAGAAAAAACTCCAGCTTGTGAATAAATACGAGAAAGCACAGGGCCCAAAGGGCCATGTGCGGTGAAATGGTCAATCCGACACTGATGATAATGGTATTGCTGATCAGGTTACCGACGATGGGCATCAACCCGAAAAGAAAGGTGAGACCGGTAATGACCATGGCAAAGGGGTAATGGTTATAGAGCAGGAAGATGCAGGTTAAGGTGCTGTTAATAGACGAGATGACGATCTGTGCGCCCAAGACCGTGGCAAAGCTGAGATAAAAGGTATTGGACCGGGCCATGAGTTCGGCGAAGGTCCTATCATAAAGATTATTGCGGACTAAAACCGGCTCCTGGTCGTCGGGGGAGCGACTATTGATAAAGGCACCGACGGCAATAACCAATCCAATGATAAAGGTGACTAAATGTATCAGGATGAACTGGGTGTATTTGCCGATATTGTGCAGCTTATCCATGGCGAACTCCATGGCCTTGCTCTTCAACTCGGCAAAATCGGTGAACAAGGGGTCGATATCGAACTTCGCGGATAATGTGTCGGCATATTCGATAACCACCGGGATGGAACGGCGGGCAATTTCCGGCACCTCGGTGACTGCGGTCTTGGTAAAAAGATAAAGACCAGTGCCAAAAGTGGTTAAGAGAACGGCCCCGAGAATGATGGCCAACCACTTACGGCCACCAAAGCAGAATTTTCGCAGGGCAAAGATGGTGAACAGACCGGTCAGCAGAAGAGTAGTCAGATCCAGCAGGCCGACAAAGGCCAGGCCGAGAAAGACAATGGTGTAAGATAATCGGACAGGGATATTGCTTGAAAAACAGACGACCTGATCGGATCTCATGGTTTGTCGTTTGGCGGTCGGTGGCGGTTGATGGTTTTTGTGAACAAGGGTATTGTCTTCGCCGGAAAAATACAAGAATAGACCATTTTTTCCGGGAAAAGTCACGTGATTTTGCGGTGGTTGATGACGGTTTTGTAGAGCATCATAGTCGATTGGGAATTGAAGAAAAGGTACTGTCTCTAAGGATTCAAACCACGAGGGGCAGCAGCGATCGCATCGTTTCAAAGACCATCTCTTTGCCGCTCAGCGGATCGCGAAACTCAATTTTTTGCGATAACAGCTGCAGCGGTCGACTGAAGTCGTCCTGCCTTTTTTCCTGGAGGGTCGGGTAACATCGGTCGTTGCGGATGGCAAATCCCAGGCCGCTTAAATGCAGACGCAGTTGGTGCTTTTTGCCGGTGCGGGGCTGCAATTCAAAGATGGCCCATCGTCCCTCGACCTGCACCAGACGGATATGACTTCGGGCGTTGACCGTTCCGGCACAGATGCGCATGCGAAACCATGGCTCTCCTCCTTCGATCCGGTTCTCCACCAGCCATTCAGTTTGTCCCGAATCCCCGGGAAAAGAGGCGACCGCCACATAGGTCTTGCGAACCTGCCCGGCCATGAACAGTTGCTGGTACGCCCCCCGACTTTTTTTGTTTGCCGAGATGAGAACGAGACCCGAGGTTTCCCGGTCAATCCTATTGATCGGCGACAGAAACGGGTTGCCGGTTTGCTCCTTGAGCCTGTTGATCAGTGTTTCCCGGACGTAGGGTCCGGTTGGCGTGACCGGGAGAAAAGGGGGTTTGCAGGCGACCAGCAGATGCTCATTTTGAAAGAGGACCTGCTCCTGCAAGGGAATAACCGGTTCTTCGGCCACCTCCCGATAATAAAACAGTCGCCGGTTCGGCAGATAGGCGGTCGAAAGAGTCACCGGTTGCCCGTCTTCGGTCAGCACCTTGCCGACGCTCAACCGTTCAATCCAGATCTGTATCGGGATTTTCGGAAACCGCCCGGCAAAAAAATCCAGCAGGGTCGGATATGGAGCGCCGGTGTCCGGCAGGTAAACTACCGATGTTCCCAAGGCAATGCCCAAAATGATTCCTGCCGTTCAATTGGAAAGTTCAGTAAGGGGCTTGTCGGTTACTTCTTTTTATCGTTGATTGAGAAATCGCTGGATTCGTTTTTGCTTTTTTTTGCCGCTTTTTTCTCTTTTTGTGTCATTGCCGGTTTCTTCTTTTCTTCTTTTTTGCTGCTTTTTTCCTTGGACATGGTTAATGCTCCTTTTTTAATGAATATTGAACTCCGGGATCGGCACCTTGCGCCTATCACTGTACTGTAGCCGTAGGGCTGTCGACCCACAAAGTAATGCATGTGGAGTGGGCTGGCAAGCGGCGTTACACTCGCAGCACAGATTACAGCGTACGTATGGAAGGATGCAAGGGTTCTGCCGGCCGGGCTGGAAATTCTTGAAAGGTCAGGGGTTGGAAAGATTTGCTGCGCAACCGATGTGGCGCACCATTGATAATGCATTGAAGGAGAGGACTATGCCGCAGGGAATCCGTTTCGGCAACAGTATAGGGTTTGTAAGCACCATCGTTTTCCTCTGCATCATGGCCGGGCAATCGGCGGTGTCCGCCGAGCAGCCGACTTTGACCGTGGTTGCCGCCTATGACGGCAAGGGCGAGATTTTCACTGAGTTCCACAAAAAAACCGGGATTCTCATCTATTTTCTCGACATGTCTTCCGGGGAGGTTCTTGCCAGGACCGAATCAGATGGTGGAAAGCCCCTCGCTGATCTGTGGTTTGGTGGTGGCGCGGACAGTTTTATCCAGGCCAGGGAAAAGGGGCTGCTGGAGGCGTATCAATCGCCGGAGGCAGAGGCCATTCCAGCCCAATACAAAGATGCGGACGGTTATTGGACCGGCGTGTCGCTGGTTTTATCCGGCCTTCTTGTCAATACCGATGTGCTGGCCGAAAAAAACCTGCCGGTTCCACAGGGCTGGGCCGATCTCATCAAGCCCGAATATAAAGATGCGGTGCTGGTCGCTGATCCGTCCATCTCCGCCACGACGTTTACCACGGTGGCCTGCCTTCTCCAGAAGATGGGAGTGGAGGAAGGGTGGAAATACTTCGAGGCCCTCGGCAAGAATGTGCCATTCTTCACAAAAAGCAGCAGCGATCCGCAAAAAAAGGTCGTTAACGGCGAGATGGCCGTGGCCATTGTCCCCTTGTCGAAGGATTTGATCACCTTGAAGGCCAAGTCGCAGGTTCAGGCTATTTTTCCGAAAGACGGCATCCCCTGGATGCCGTCGGCAGTGGCGATTTTCAAGAACGCCAGAAATCCTGCGGCTGCCAAGCTGTTTGTCGATTGGGCCTTAAGTATTGAAGGACAGAAAATCATCCAGAGCAAAGACCCGCGGATTATGGTTCGTCCGGAAGTTGCCATTCCCAAGGAGATGGACGGCGTTGTTATGGAGGATCTGATTACTGCGGACATCAGTAAAATTGGGGCGGAGCGGCAACAGATCCTTGCCGACTGGAGCCCGCGTATTGCCGCTAAACCCTGAAAATTTGCATGGTCGCTCAAGAGTTGACAGTTCAAGGGGTCCGTAATCCGGGCAAGTCATTTTTTCTTGGGAGATAGTGGGGGCGATCCAACCAGAAAGGGTCGGCAAGGCCCTTCCGGTAGGCGGCAAGCGCCTCAGGGGAGGAATTAATCCTCAGATTGCTGTAGGTGCCGTCTGCATTTGGCCAACGTTCATGCCAGTATACAGCGCCTTTGATGCGGGTATAACGGGTTTTCAGAAGGTCGAGGGCTTCGGTCAGCCACAGGGCCTTGTCTCCTTCGGCGGGAAATTCGCCCACACCGTATTCGGCCACCAGGACCGGTTTTTGCGGATCGAGTCGGCAGATTTCCGCATAGCCCTCTTCCATGACATCCTGGAAGGACGCCCACGCATCATCGGCAAACTGCTTGCCGTAAACGCTCAGACCAAGCCAATCGACATATTCCGGGCCGGGGTAGTATTCCGACATCCTGTTCCATGGGTCCTGCGGGTAGGTGAAGTGGTTAACATGAAAGCCCCACAGGATGTTGCCGGCACCGCGTGCCCGGACCCGGTCCACCACATATCGGAAGGTCTTTTTATAAAGTTCAGGTCCGGTAAGCCCTGATTTTCCAGCTTTGTCGGCGCCATAGAAGTAGCCGGACCAGGGGAACCAGTTGCCGTTCATTTCCAGGCCCCAGGAGACCAACATCGGGGTGTTGGCTTCCTTTGCAGCCATCGCCCATTGGTCGATATAGGCGTCCCATTTACCGGCAAGGATCTCTTCCAGATTGAAACGATCGGGATCCGCTTCTTGGACATAGGGACGGTCCCAGGGCGACCAGAAGATCAAGGGGATTGTCCCGTGGCGAGCGATGAGGAGAACGTTCTTTGTCGGAAAATTAAGTTCGCCCCAGAAGCTCGAAGAGGCGATGATCGCCTGGTGTTTTCCAACAATCTTTTCAAATTTTTCAATGGCTTCAAGGGTAACCTTATCCTCCGATACACCGAAATCTAAATAAGCGCCGCAATAGGCGCCGTCGCTCGGAAAGGCGACGACGAGAGGTCCGGGTTCAGCAGCCCTTGCCGGATCGACCGTCGAGGTAAGCAGCCAACACAACAAGGCGAACACCAGGGGCAATCGATTGCCTGCCTGGAGAATGTGGGTGCGACTCTTTTTCAACATTTTTTAACTCTCCTTGGCCCAACCCCGATAAACCGGAGCCTTCTCGTTTCCATCTTGATTGAGAAATGGCATTATACCCATCAATGCTCACTTACCGAAGCGGTTCGTTTCAGTTTGTCCCAGCTGACCCAAATGCCTTTAACCGCTTTCAAGATCGATTTCCAGATGACCCAGCTGAGCAGCGGACGATAAAGAAAGCGCATCGGCAGAATACGCCACGCCTGCAGCAGTGGCTCGTTTTCGACAATACAGGCGGCGATTGCCAGGAAAAAATCAGTGAGAAGAAAAATGATGAAATAGGGGAATATTTCCGATCCCACGCCGAAGAAAATTGAAATAATCAGCAACAGATCGACAACCGGCGCAATTGCCACCAGAAGGATCTGGAAGAACCAGGTACCCGGCAAACTGAACCATCCAAGAAATCGCTGACCGGGTTTAAAAATCAAGTCGCGGTGTTTCCATAAACACTGGAGGGTGCCAAAGGCCCAGCGAAAACGTTGCCGGGCCAGATCCCTGTACGATTCCGGCGCTTCGGTCCAGGCCATTGCCCTTGGCACATAGCGGATTTGCAACCCTTTTCGGTGCAGACTGAGGGTCAAATCGGTATCCTCGGCCAAGGTGTCGGTGCTGATGCCGCCTGCCAGCAAAACCGCGCTTTTGCGGAGCGCACTGATGGCGCCCGGCACGACGGTAATGCAGTTCAGGAAATCGTAGGCGCGTCGGTCGAGGTTGAATCCACAGGTATATTCCAGGGATTGGCAGCGGGAGATGAAGGTTCGCAGGTTTCCTACCCTGACATGCCCGGAAACCGCGCCTACCTGGTGGGAATGGAGTGGCTGGACCAGGTGCCGGATGGTGTCGGGGGCAAAGCGGGTGTCTGCATCGAGGGTGACAATGATTTCGTGACGAACGGCGGCAATGCCGGTTTGCAGAGCCCTGGCCTTGCCCCGGTTGGTTTGGGCGATAAGACGGATGCGCCGGTCTTTTTCGGCTTCCTCGCCGACAATTCGGGCGGTGGCGTCGGTCGACCCGTCATCGATGACCAGGATTTCCATGCTGCCGCGGTAGTCGGTATTAAGAAGTGCTGCCAGGGTTCTCTGTATGACCTTTTCTTCATTGTAGGCGGCAATGACCACGCTGATCGGCGGCTGAAAAGAGAAATCGAGCGAATCGCCTTCCCGGCGCCGGTGCATAAAGGCAATCACCGCGATAAAGGCGGCACGCAGAAAGGTGAGGGCCGTTGCCACCATCATGAAGGCCCAGAGAAGTTCCTCGATGATATGCAGTATCCGGAAACCGCCCGATGAAATAAGCTGGGAGACCGATGGATGCTCGGTCTTTACCGGTGGCATAAGAAACTCGGCGGTTTCTCCGATCAGGGTACTTAAAGAGACAATGTGGTCGCCCCGAGCATGCAGATATTCGATGATCTGCGGCAGTGCTTCGACCGTATCCTCCCGGTTGCCGCCGGCGTCATGGAGGAGGATAATGTTGCCGGCAGTCCGAGAGTCCTTGATGCGTTGCAAAATAACCTCCGGTCCGGGGGCCAACCAGTCTTCCGGGTCGATGGTATCGGTCACCGTCAGATAGCCAAGATCCTGGGCGATTTGCACTGCTGCAAGTTCGGCATTAGTGTGGGGGCGGGAGTCGGAATTATACGGGGGACGAAACAGCAGCGTCGACCTCCCGGTGATGGTCTCGATAAGCCGTTCGGTGGCATTACACTCGAGAAAAGCCCGCTCATGGGAAACTAAAGCGAGATTGGGGTGCGAATAGGTGTGTATGCCTATCTCATGGCCTTCGGCAACAATCCGCCTGACAATATCCGGATGCGATTCGATATTGCTGCCCACCAAGAAAAACGAGGCTTTCACCTCGGCTTCCTTAAGAATATCGAGAATTTTCGGGGTCCACTGTGGATCAGGGCCGTCATCGAAACTGAGAGAAACCTGATCGGCCAACCCCTCGCCTTGATGGTAAACTGTTTTGTATGATGGGAATTTTATATATGTTTCAGTTACTTGTCCTGATTCGTCGAGTTGTAGTTGCCGCTCTCCGTCGGAAAAGGTGGGATCGACCGTAAGAAACTCGCCTTTGCCGACGTGGGAGGTGATACCTGCGGTATGCATCGATCCAAGGGCTGCCAGATCATGGGGTTCGAGGTGCAGAATATCTTTCATGGCGAGAATTTTCCAGATACCGGGATCTTCAGCGCCGAGTCTCGATAGAGCGAAGCCGCCAACTTGAAAATCCATGGATCGGCGCATCTGGTTGAGCGCTGTGGCGGCATCAAGGAACCATACCGTATGGGTAACACCGGCGTCAACGTAGACAAAATTGGGGTTCTGGGAAAAGGTCTTGATGTCGGTAGCCTGCAGTCCTGCACGACCGGCCCTAGTCATGACATCATCAAAATCCAGCAGTTCACCTACCTCGCTGCCCGTCGCCCAGTCGTATCCGTAGGACCCTATGGCAACCACCCATTGGGAGGGTTCGCCATAGTCGGTCATGGTTTGCAGCCAGCCTTCGAACCAGTCCCGGCCGGCAATGGGACCCGGTGGGTCCTTCTCGGAATTCTGATCGTGAAGTACGGCGATAAACCGATCCAACCCTTCCGAGAGTTTTTCCAGATCGAAGACATTGAGTTCCCGTCCGGCAGGGACGCACAGCCAGAGTTCCAGATGTTCGCGGTGCAGAGCCTCGGCCATCATCAGGAGAAAATTGGTCATCGCGTCCCGGTAGGCAACATCGATATCCGCCCAGTCGATCACCACACCGCCGGCCCCGGCTTTTTTCAGATGCGAAAGAATGGCGGCGATGAAGCGGGTTTTTCGCGATTCGGGGCCGTTGATCACCCCCTCTACCGCCTCTGGGATCGGGCTGTCACTGGACAGATTGCTGAGGAGCGGCATGAGAATGAGGTGTTTCTCTTTGGCCAATTCGGCCGCCTTGCCAGCCGGTTTTGCCTCGAAATTTCCTTCTCCGTCGATCATGGTCAACCATTCAGGGCAAACATGGGTGAGACTGTCGGCGTGTGCCCTGAGTGCCTCATAACTCCCCGGATCCCAGTCGACATAAAAGCCGAGGCGAATCTCTCGCACTGCAGGATCTTTACGAAGGGGTGCTGGCGGATCACTGCCGATTTTTCCTTTCTTGGAAAATTCCATCCATAAAGGTGTTGCCTGCCGTGGCAATGTCCGGGCATCCTGCTCTTCCAGCACCTTAAGTCGCGCCTTCATCTGGCGGATGGCTGTAGGTAGCTGAAGTTGCGAGGTAACAAAGAGAGATTGGAAAAAGAAAATCAGGCTAATAAATAAGAGTATCCCGGTCGTCAGGATAAAGATCCGCAGTCGAGGCCATCTTTTTCCTTTGGTATCGAGAAATACGAAGTTATTTGAATCAAACTCAGCCATTATCGTCAACCGTACCCTGTGCCGCCGCCAGGTGGTTTGCCGTCGGAAATTCCTTGATATACAGATCGCGTTGTGGAAAAGGCATGGAGATCTTGTGCTCGCGGAAGGCCCGGTCGATCGCGTAGTTGATGGCACTTTTGACGAGCAGTCGCTGGTCGATATTGGCGAGATGACAGCGCAGTTCAAAATTCAGGGAGTTATCGCCGAAGGCGAGGAAGAGGACAAGCGGTTTCGGGGCTGAACCGTCGTTAATAACCTCATCGTTGTTAGCGGCGATCTCTAAAAGAATGGTACGCACCAAATCTACATCACTGCCGTAAGCAACACCGATCGGCACGATGAGGCGGCCGAAGTTGTCGTTCAACATCATGTTGGTTACCTGATTGGAGATTAATTCCGAGTTGGGAACGATGACATCGGAGCGGTCGAAGGTCTGGATGAGCGTCGACCTTACACTGATCTTCTGGACGTACCCTTCGGTGTTGCCGATTCTGATCCAATCTCCGCGTTTTACCGGACGTTCAAAGAGGATAATCAGCCCGGAGACGAAGTTGTTGACAATATTCTGCATACCGAAACCGATACCCACCGACAATGCTCCGGCAATCACCGCCAGGTTGGAAAAACTAAACCCGGCAATGGAAAGGCCGACGATCAGGGCCAGGGCCAAGCCGCAGTAGCCGGTCATGGTGACCAGGGTTTCCTGGGCGCTGAGAGAAAAGCCGGCCTGCCTGAGCCATCTTTTATCCATCTGCATCTTCACCCAGGAGATGAAGGTCCAGCCGCAGGCGAAGATAAACACACCGAAGGTTATTCGGGCCGGGGCGATATTAAGACCGCCGAGATTAAAACCATCCATCAGGTAATCGTGGATCTTTTTTTCTTGGGCGTCCGGAAGTCCCCAGAGTTGCAGGAAAAGCCAAAAGCCGAGGGACCAGGCCAGGAGCTTGAAGATCAGCCTTATCCAGGTCATACCGGTGAGATTATCCTTGGCGGAAAGACCGAGTTTGTGGCGCAGCCCCTGCTGCCAGCGATATTTGCCGGTAAAAAAACCGCCAATGGTCTGGTCTATGAAGAAAAGGCTGTGGCGTAACACAGTTCCGAGGAGAAAGGTGCCGAGCAGGCCGACCAGGACAAAGAGGGAGAAGTTCCGGTAGCCTGAGAGTTCAATGATCATAACCAGGAGCGCTGCCAGGATAAGCCCCAGCTTCCGAGGTTTTTCAAGCTGGGAAAGATGCTCGGGGAGTTTTATCGGCCAAAGAAACCACACGCCAAGAACACAGATACTGCATATGATGACGGACTGGATAAGCTCAAGGAGGGTGGCGAGGGCGGAGAAATCAAAATCTGCGAGGATGTCGAGGCGGTTGAAAAAAAACAGCAGAACAACGAGCAAGGTAAGCACTTTGAAACGGCTGTTGGAGGCGGTGGTTGAAGCAGTCCCGGGCGCTGCCGGTTGCAGGTGGCGACGGAGATGAAACAGCACCTGTGCCAAGCAATACAGGCTGAGTGCAAGGAACAGCCATGGACCAAAGACCGGTACTTGGGACCCCAGATTGATGTACAGGAGATAACCGCCGGCAAACAGCGTCGCCATGGCCATCGGTAAGGCCAGGATACCCTGCACGGCAAGGCTCTGTTGGCCGTCCCGCTGGGGAAGGGCTGAGATCATCCGCCGCTGCAACGTTCGGAAAAGCTTGAGACCGGCAAACGCCCCAGCGGCGACGAGGAACACGAGGATGAGAAACATCGGCAGGGTCAGGTCCCGTATACCGGCCCGTTCCGCCACATATTCTTTGAATTGGCTGGACAATGCCTCAACCGTCGGCAGAGGTGCGGTCAGGCGGCCCCAAAAGGTCTGAGATTTTAAAAAAACGCTGGCCGCCTGCAACAGCTTATTCTGTTCCACCATCTCATTTTCCAGGCGGGTGGTCAGTGTTGCTGCCAATCGGCATTCCGAAAGAGTCACCAGAAGGGCCTGTTTTTGTTTCTGGAGGTTTTTACGTTCCTTGACTATGTCGGCCAATTCATGCTCGGTGGCCGGTCCCAGCGAGGTCGTTTCTTGCTCAAGATGGCTGATTTGGCTTGTGGCCGTTTCAATGCAGGCATTGGCGGTGTGGTTGAATTGCTCGACCTGCTGCTTGGCGGTTTCGAGTTGTTGCGGGGTAATCTGCCCATCTTTCATCTGACGGGAGATTTCCTTGATCTTGGTCTGGGTTTTCTCAAAATTAAAAAGTCGCAGTTCGGGATCGGCACACCAGGCAGAAGTCGCCTGAATACCAAAGAAAAAGAGCAAGAAGAAAAGAGAAAGGAGTGAGAATTTGTATTTTTTAGCCATTGATGTGTAATAAACCACGAAGATTTTTATCCTGTTAAGGGGCTGTCGCAACATCTCTATGGTCGGGACAGCTGCATAATAGCCTGGTTGGCGATGATCAGTCCGAAGATTCCGGTAATAGTCGGCAGGCTCCCCAGGACATGGCGTTTTCGGCCCCTGTCGGCATAGGGGCTGGTATCGATGCTGTCGTCTTCTTCCGGCAACCGGTAATCAAAATCAATTTTTTCGATGGAGTAGACACAGGAGATACCCTCACCGACGCCACGTCGGCGCAGCCGTTTGCGGAGATGCCTGGCGAGCGGACAGTTCGAGGTGGAAAAAAGATCGCCGGAGCGGATCAAGGTGGGGTCGGTACGCAGGGCGGCACCCATGCAACTGATGGTTGGAATCTTGCTGAGATAGGCGCCATGCAGGAGCTGGGTTTTCGGATTGAGGGAGTCGATGGCATCGATGAGAAGGTCGGGCCTTGGTTCAAGGATCTGTCCCAGGGTCTCTTCACCGGCAAAGAGTTGCAGGGCCTCAACCCGGCACTCTGAATTGATGGCAAGAATCCTTTCTTCGGCAACCTCTGCCTTGGCTCTGCCCAGCGTGGTTTCCAGGGCGAGAAGCTGGCGATTGATGTTACTTGGCTGGATGGTATCATAATCGACGATACGCAGGTGCCTGATCCCGGCCCGAACCAGTCCTTCAACTACATAGCCGCCAACGGCGCCAAGGCCGACCACGGTAACCATCCGCGACTGGAGGAGGGCAAAACGTTCTTCACCGAGCAGTCGTCGTGTTCGAATAAATCTTTGCATAGAGTATCACGTCAAATTGTTGCCATCAAAAAAATCCACAAAAAACCTGCAAAATCAGTATTGAATCTTCCCCCCATCCCATTAAGAGAGTACTTGCCTTTTCGGCCGGATGTAATAGCGAAAGTAACCGACAAGGTTGCTGCCGATGAAGATCGCTTCCATCAGTACTGCGCCGGGGGAACCGGCAAGATAATTATGGATGATCCACAGACAGGTGCCGACCAGCATCAACTGTCGCAGTTGTTTGTCCTCCTTGCAAAAAGAAGCAACGGTGCCGAAGCAGCCGCCGGTACAGGCGAGGATGCTGAGCAGGCCTTCGTAGGAGACGGCGGAGATGGCTATGGTGGTGAAGACAAAGAATCCCATGACCTTTTTCGAAGTTGAAAACATCGATGCGGTGAATCGGAACGCCGCGAGAATGCCGAGGCAAGCCGCGGTCCAGTGGTCGAGAAGCATGAAGTGAATGGAAATTAGGGTGCAGGAGACCAGCAGGCAAGCCACTATCTTCTTCCGTTCCTTGAATTGAAAGGACAGAATATCAAAGCAGATGGCAATCCCGATGAGGATCTGGGAAATAAAAAAATGGGACATCAGAGATATGGCTCGGGTGAAGGGTTACGTCTGTTTTCAGGATAGTAGCAATTTTTGATGGATGCCATCGCCGTTTCGCCGCGAGCGACCGATTCGGCAAGCTTCCAGGTATCGACTGAAAAAACCTGCCGTAACGGCTGTTCAACATGGTGAAAACGGCCGAAAGCCGCATGCAACTGCGCGTCCCAGAGGCTGCTGTAGCGCAGAAGGTCGTCGGGGTAAATGGTCGAACGGTCGCTGCCTTCGGCATCAACGGCAAAGGGGGAAATTATATTGAATGTGCCGTAATCATTGGTCAACTCCTCACCCGGTTCGATGTCCCTGACGGCAATCTCAAATTTGTAGGGAGTCAGACAGCAGTTTGCCCTGAAGCTGTGGTTGATGAACCGTTCGTTGTCCCAGCAAAAGATCAGATGGCCTTTATTATTTCGGTAAGAATAGGTGAGGATGGCCTCTTGGCAAGGCATGGACATGCGCTTCAGCCGGCCCATGGGGATCTCCCGATCCAGGTCATCGAAAACCCAGGTGACGGTGCCTTGCGGGATTTTTGCGGTGGCCACCACGCCGTTGCCTTTATTGTCGCTGATGGGGACTACTTTTGTGCAGGGTATGATCATGTTCGAAGTGATCCTCGGTGATGTGCTTTCGCATGAGAATTGCGTGGCCACCGTCCTCGTAGTAGCCGAGGCGAAAGCCAAACTGTTCAAAGCCGTGTTTTTTATAGAGGTTGACTGCCGCCGTATTGCAGTCGCTTACCTCCAGGGTGAGCATATGGCAGTTTGAAAGTGTAACAATTTTTTCAAGAGCTGTGATCATCTTCCCGGCAAGGCCGCGGTTTCGTGCCGCGGCAACCACACCGAACGAGTAAATCCGCATTTTTTTGCTGTTTTTTCGGCCGAGCAAGATGGCATATCCGACGATCTCCAGGCTGTCATTTGGTCTTGCAACAATAACGTGGGCATGCCGTATCAGATGCCGCAAGCTCTTTTTCGAGCACCGGTCGGTGTGGAAGAGATCGATCTCCAGCGCCGCCAGCCGGTTGACATCACTCGTCGTGGCCGGGACAAAAATGAAGGTGGCGGTCATTTCGTGTGCTGCCTGCTGTTCAGCCTGTTGATAAATTCCCTAAGGATGATGCGGTATAGCTCGTTGCCCATTATTTTATCTTCAACTCCGTGCTCCAGGGAAGGGTTGTCGTTGATCTCGATGATTATCGGTTGCTCTCCAACCATTTTGATATCGACTCCGTATAAACCCTTGCCGATGAGCGAGGTGGCCTTGATCGCCAGTTTTCGCACCTTGGCGGGGATGCTGTAAAGGGGAATGGTTTCATAGGCACCAGCCAGGGGAATGCGGTTTGCCCGGTGTTGGATGATCTGCCAGTGGCCGCGTGCCATATAGTATTTGCAGCCATAAATGCATTCTCCGCCGAGAATGCCGATACGCCAGTCAAAATCGGTCGGCAGAAATTCCTGGACCAGAAGGATCGAAGAGCTGAAGAACAGTTCGCCGATGGTCTTTTGGTATTCCTCCCGACTCGTGACCTTGGTTACCCCGATGGAAAAGGAGCCGTCGGGTACTTTCACCACCATGGTTGCGCCTAGGGCCCGGCTCAGTCCCTCGTAGCTAGCGGGATTGGTTTTGAAGACCAAGCGTGAGCGGGGGCAGGAGATATTTTCCCGGTCGAGGAGTTCTTTCAGGTAGACCTTATTGGTGCAGAGGATGATCGAGGTCGGGTCGTCGATGACCACCATATCGGCCTGTTCGGCTTTTTTCGCCAGCTGGTAGGTTATGTGGTTGACCGCCGTGGTTTGCCGGATAAAAAGGGCGTCAAACTCCATCAGCCGTGGAGAGTCGTCGGCGGTGATCAGTTCGGCGTTGATATTCATTTTTTTTGCCTCGGAGACAAAAAGATTCAGCGCCGAGGTGTTGCTGCAGGGAATTTTTTCCTTGGGGTCGTGGAGAATTGCCAGATCGTAGCCGAACGACTTGCGACTCTTCGGAGAGTGCCAGATTTTTTTGTTAAAACGGTCGATGGCGTTGGCAAAAAGGGTTTGCTGGGCATCGTCAAGTTCGCTGAGGGCCATGGTGCGAAAATGTTCAAGCTGGGTAAAGGTGTTGTTGGAGAAGGTGGCCTTGAGCATGGGAAAGGGAAATTGGTCAAAGATGAACTTGGCCAGCCGTTTCAGGGGCGGATCTTGGCAATCACCAAAAAAGATATCAATGGTGCAGGGCGGGGTGTTGTCATTCAAGACGGCGAAGCCGCTGACCCAGGAATGGCAGGTTTTTTTTAATAAGCCCTGGAGCTTGATGGTTCTGTCGCAGTCCAGACTGTTGATGGCATCGACGGCGGGAATGACTTTGTGCTTGCGCGCCTGAGCCAGCAAAGAACAGTAGTATCCTTCGGAATTGTAGCTGAGATCACTGCATAAATTGATGATCAAGAATTTCTCCCGGCTCAACAGTTCGTTTTGCAGGTATTCCCCGGCGGTAATGATACTCTCGGTTTCATAGTAGGGTTTCCAGTCGGAAACGCTATCCAATATGATCAGGGTTGTTTGCATGGTGAAACCTTAGAGTGCCGGCCGCTCCCTTGGGGGTGGCCGGCATGGAGTTGTAGTTGTGAAACGCGGTTGGTATTACCAATGCAGTGAATCAGCCGCGAGCCCGCTCTTTTATCGGAATATAACAATAGGATTTCGGTCCGATGTAGTCGGCGCGGGGGCGGATGAGTTTGTTGTTACTCCATTGTTCAAGAATATGTGAGGTCCAGCCGACGGTCCGGCTGATGGCAAAAATTGGCGTGAACAGCTCCGTCGGCAGGCCAATGGCATGGTACAGCGAAGCGGTGTAGAGATCGACATTGGCGAACACCTTGGTACGTTCGACAACAATCTTCTCGATCTCCCGGGTGATCTCGAAAAAGCTGGTGTCACCGGCTTTTTCCGATAGTGTCTTGGCGTAATTGCGCAACAGATCGACGCGGGGATCCTCACAACGGTACACCCGATGGCCGAAGCCGGGGATTTTTTCTTTGTTCGCCAGCCTGTTTTCAATATAGGCGCGGGCCTTGCCGGGTTCGCCGATTTCCTGCAACATGAGCATAACCTCCATGTTGGCACCGCCGTGCAGCGGGCCTTTCAGGGTGCCGATCGCCGAGGTTACCGAGGAATAGATATCGGCCATGGTCGAGGCGGTAACCCGCGCCGAAAAGGTCGAGGCATTGAGTTCATGGTCGGCATGGAGGATGAGGGCGGCATCAAAGGCCTTTTCGGCCATCGTATCCGGTTCCTTGCCGAAGAGGGTATAGAGAAAGTTGAAGGCTATGCCGTGGCCGGGAATCGGTTTAATCGGCTCCTTGCCTTCGCGCAGTCGCTGGTGCGCGGCAATGAGCAGAGGAATGCGCAGGGCCAGGCGCTGTGCCTTGCGCAGACTGGCGTCAAGGCCGGTGTTGCCGCTGTCCGGATCCCAGTGACCAAGGGAGGAAACGGCGGTACGGATAACCTCCATCGGGGTGGCGGCTTTCGGGAACATGCGCAGGATCATGACGGTTTCGACGGGCAGGGACATGGAGCCGGTGAAGCCGGCGAGAAAGGCCTTGAATTCGGTCGGCCGAGGCAGGGCTCCGTACCAGAGAAGGTAGGCAACCTCTTCGAAGGTTGATTGTCTGGCCAATTCGATGGCATCGTAGCCGCGATACACCAGCCGGCCTTCATCGCCGTCTATATAACAGATCTCCGACTCACAGATGGTAATATCGGCAAGCCCAAGACCAATAATTGGTGATGGGGGTTCCTTTTCTGCAGCATTTGACATGGTGATACCTCCGGATACGCTTGAAAAGAATGGATGGTAAAGAAACCCTTTGATTATAGCACAGACGGTATCATTGGTGGGTTTTTTTATTGTGTTGAAAGAGATATTCGGCCAACCCTTGCCGCCATGTCTCCACCTTTTCTGAGGCGGTAAGGCAACCTTTCGGTTGCTATGACCGGTGGCTTGCCGGAGAGAAAGTAAAGCGTTATCAAATTGAAATATCTGCTTGCCTGTAACGGTAAAGCACTTTATGTTAGCTTGTGCTTTTTGTCGGAAGATTCGATCAATTCCTCCAACCTCAAGAAAAGTCTCCCTCTTTCACAAAAAATCCAAGAGGCAAGTGCACATACCATAGGAGGATCACCCATGGCAAATAAAAAGAGTAAAGGGAGGGACCAGAGGCATAAGGTCGCCTCTCTCGGTGCTTTGCCGGTGCACGAGGTCCTGGCAAAAGGGCACCTTTTTCTTACCCAGGAAAAATATCAGGATGCCATCCTCTGTTTTAAGCAGTTGCTGAAACAGCAAGAAAGTCCTGAGATCCTGCAGGCACTCGAACAGGCATATTTGGGAAGAATTGGCAGTCTGGCGGCAAAATCGATGGCCAAAGAGGCGATGGCCCTCCTGGAAATAGTGGTAGAACGCTGGCCGCATGCCGACGTTCTGTCTCTCAAGCTCTCTTTATTGTTGCAGGCAGGCCGTTTTGTCGAAGCCGTTCAGTTTCATGGACAATGCCGCAAACAACTGGCAAGTGATGTGCGACAGCGGCTGGAAGCCTTGTTCGGTGCACTGTTGCTCGCCGGTGTCGGCGGTTTGCGGCTGGAAGATTTTCCTGGAGATTCGCCGGTAGCCGGCTACTATCCAGCAGCGCTTTCGGCAATGGATGCGGTTTTTGTCAGGCAGGAGGAACGAGGGCAAGATGCCTTGAAACAGATTTCCTTCCGTTCACCCTACCGCGACCTGCGCACCTTACTGACGGGATTGCTGCATTTTCAAAGTGAAAAGGACTTGGGATGCAGCATCATTCGGAAGATCGACAAGGATTCTCCGTATTTCCGCGCGGCCGCCAGGTGTCTTGCAACCGTCGATACCCCGGAATCCTTTTTACAAAACCTCGCCGCGGCCCCCAAGAACGAGCAGTACCAGTTGTGTGGTCAGTATGGTGTCAATCCTTCGCAGTTTCCTGTCTTTGAGGCATTATCCGGGAGCGATGGTCGGCCGCTTGGTCTCTATAAGATCGCTTCTCGACATGGAAATTGCTTTACCAAAGGACAGCGGATGTTGCTGTTAAGAAATATCCTGCCTTTTTGTGGCGAACAGGCGCTGACTTTTCTTGGTCGAAGTACCGATTTTACGAGTATTGAAAAGAACCGAATTTTGGCCCTGGCCGCTGAAAAAGACGGGGCAACTCATTCTGCGGTGAAATTTTGGGAGGATTATCTTGGCAATTCTGACTGGTCGGATACCTTGAGGCACAAAGAAATTGCCATGGTTCTACGCCACCAGGCAAAGTTGCAAAAGAAGGTTGAGTATGCGTATTCTCCGGTGCATGTCCTTGACACCATGCTGAAAAGCCTTGAATATGAGCCAAGTCATGCCGAGACCTGGCTTGAGGCCGCCGAGTATGCCAAACGGCATTTCTCCGCGTCGCGCTCCTATGCCATTGTTAATGATGCGGTGGCGAAACTGCCGGAAAACGTCCCGATACTGGTCGCGGCAATGCAGGCCTGCGGTGCCAGGAATGCGCACAAAAAGGCCTCGGGTCTGGCCAAACGCATTCTCGAAATTGACCCCATCAACACCAGTGTCCTGGATTTTCTCGTGGAATCGCGGCTGGAGCATGGTCGCAAACTGGCTTCCCAGAAAAAATGGCTGCCGGCGGAAAAGGAGCTGCAAAGTGCCGATACCAGGGTCAAGGCACTGCGTTATCGAGGCCGCCACCGGATTTGTCTCGGAATGGTGTTGCTCCTGCAGGGCAAGGAAGAAGGGTTGCCGCACATTGCCGCCGGCAAAGAGGAAAACGGCTCTCCTTTATTCGGCCATGTTCTTACCTCCCTTGAGTCACGTCTGTACAAGCTGCCAAAAGGAAGACACCAAGAGTTTGATCGGCAGCTGCGCCAACTGGAAGACTCTGCCCCAACCATCGATCGCAGCGAATTTCTGCGTTTGATCAACTGGCTGTTGAGCTTTGACGGCGAGCAAGGGGTGATGCTGAAAGAGGTCTGTCAATGTCTCACCAACTTCTTTGCCAAGGCGGCGATCCTTCCCTGGTCCCGAGATGAGGGCTTACTCATCTGCAAGGCCCTGGAGAAAGCCGCGCTGATCGCTGCCCTTACAAAAGCTTCGGCAACATTACAAAAGAACTATCCCGAGGATTTGGAGTTCAAGGTCTGGTCCTTGGTTGCCGGCACTCGTAAAGGCAAGAAACGGGTGCCGATGCAGGTCTTTGATAAACTCGAAGATCTGCTGTACCAGTTGGAAAGAAAGAATCGTCTCGATTTTGTCGATTATATTGAAGAGATACTCGACAAGGGTAGAAACCATCGATCTTCCACGTTCTTTGGTGTGGAGGATGACCTTGACGACATCTTCGACTTTGGCCCTTTCATAATTCCTCAGGTCACTGAAAGTGGAGAAAAATCGCCAACGAAGCCAAAGGCCAAGCCGGTGCGCGGCAAACAATTTAATCTTTTTGACGATGAACTATGATAACTCCCTATGAAATTCTCGAAGTGGCGGAAGACGCGGGTGATTCCCAGATTAAAAAGGCCTATCTCGGCATGGTCAGGCGTTACCCGCCGGAACGTTTTCCCGATGATTTCCAGCGCATTTACCGGGCCTACGAACTTATAAAAACTGAAGATGATCGTTTGGCGTATCGCTTGTTTCACTGTGCGCTCCCCACACCCGCCGAGATTGCCGCCGTGCTTCTCCAATCGGTTGCGAAAAAGGAGCCGCAGAGCCGCGAGGAGTTTCTAAAACAGCTTGGAGCAGATCTCCGGGGGGGCTGTTCCGGACTGGTATTGTGACGAATTTACAGGAATATTCATATGGATGAAGCAACCAAGGAAGAACTGATAGAACAATTCCGGGCTTATCTGGATAGCGATTTTACCCCGGAAGAACCGGGGGCTATCATAGACCAAATGGCCCTGTTCAGTGAGTTGGCAGGCCTGAAAAACGAGGTACGGATAGAGTCACGGCAGCTGAAGGGCGCTCTCGATGATTTCCGTTCGGTCTTTGCCACCCTCGATCATGCCCAGCAGGATGGATTAAAGATGCTGGAGCAGGTAAAGCAGCAGGAAAGGGAAGCGGCGCGTGCCGGATTAATAACCCTTATCCTCGGCCTGATTGAGCTGTATGATCGGATAAGTGCCGGTCTTGCGAGTAAACCGCCGGAAGTAACCTTTTTTCAACGGCTGCTGCCGAGCGGACAGCAAGGCAGGAAGTGGCTGCAGGGGCATCTGGAAGGCCAGAAAATGCTCCTTGGTCGGGTGCTTGATCTTCTCAGTCAGTGCGGAGTTACGGCAATGAACAGCAGTGGCGAGCCGTTTGATCCGAGTTTCATGAAAGCGGTAGGCTTTGCATCGGACCTTCGGCAGGAAGACGGTGTGGTGCTAGAAGAAAATCGCAAAGGCTTTCGGCAGGGGGAGAAAAGTCTCCGCCCGGCCGAGGTTATTGTTAATAAACAAGAGGGATACTAGCAATGGCGGAAAAAATTCTCGGGATCGATCTGGGCACTACCAACTCGGAAGTGGCAATTTACGAAAACGGTGCGGTAACAATTATTGAGGGCCCTGACGGTAAACTCCTGCCGTCCTATGTCGGCCTTGATGACCACGGCAACCTGTTGGTGGGTGGACCGGCAATGAACCAGTTTGTCGTCTATCCGGAGCGGACCATCAAATCCATCAAGCGCCTCATGGGGCAGGCCAGTCCGGTGCCTCTGGGCGACAAGTCCTACCTGCCCCAGGAGATATCGGCGATGATCCTTCGCCACTTAAAAAATATCGCCGAGACCTACCTGGGCCATTCCGTCGGCAAGGCGGTTATTACCGTCCCGGCATTTTTCTCCGACGGCCAGCGCCAGGCAACGCGTGAGGCCGGGCAGATGGCCGGATTGGAGGTGGTGAAGATTGTCAACGAACCGACGGCTGCGACCCTGGTCTATGAAAGCAGCCATAAGGGCGCCAAGAAGGTACTGGTCTACGATCTGGGTGGCGGCACCTTCGACGTTTCCGTAGTTGAGCTGCAGGACGACGTTATTGAGGTCATCGCCAGCCATGGCAATAATCACCTGGGCGGCGACGACTTTGACGCCCTCATTGAACAGGTGCTGCTGGCAAAACTGCAGGAGGACGGCTTTTCAGACATCCCCCTCCAGGCCAAGGCGCGTATCCGGCGGGCTGCCGAAAATGCCAAAAAGCTGCTGTCCATCCAGCCTTTTGCTCTTGTCGAAGAGGAATATCTCCTCACCCATGACGGTGTGCCCTATAACTTCAGCATCGAACTGGCCCGGCAGCAGTATGAAGAAATGATAACCCCTCTTCTCGATGAGACCCTTGATGCCGTGCATCTGGTGTTAAGAGACGCAGGTCTTACCGCCTCGGCGATTGACGAGATCCTCTTGGTCGGCGGTTCAACCCGTACCCCGCTGGTGCAGGAACGGCTGGAAAGGGAATTCGGCATGGCGCCCCGCTTTGAGGTCGATCCGGATCTCTGCGTTGCCGCCGGTGCCGCCCTGCAGGCGGCGATGATCAGCGGTGAAGAGGTTCGGGCGGTGCTGGTCGATGTTACCCCCTATACCTTCGGCACCAGCGCCATCGGCGAGATTGACGGCCGCTTTTCGATCGATAAGTACGTGCCGATCATCAAGAAAAACACCCCGGTGCCGGTGACGAGAAGCGAGGTTTTTTACACCGCGGTGGATCAGCAGGAAGCGGTAGAAATAAAGGTGTATCAAGGGGAAGCCGAGAACGCTCTGGAGAATATCGAGGTGGGGAATTTTTTGGTCCAGGGCCTGGCCAAACGACCTGCCGGTAGCGAGATTATTGCCAAATTCGCTCTTGACTCCAATGGCATCCTCCAGGTGAGCGCCATAGAAAAGGCCACCGGCTTGGAAAAATCGATCACCATCGACAACGTCATGAGCGATTTGTCCAGGGATACCTTGGCCGCGGCCCGTGACAAGATTCGCAAGCTCTTTGGCGAGAAAGGTCGGGAGGAACACGAGCCGCAAAGACAAGGGCAGGGCGAAAGTAATGTGGCCGAGCCGAAGACCATGCGCAACAGTCGCCGGGTGCAGGCCGAGGCCTTGATCGAAAAGGCCCGCAGTCTGTTTGATAAGGCCGGTGAAGACGACCGAGAGGACATGATAAACCTGCTTGAGGCCATCGGCCAAGCCTTGACCGACGACGATGAAGACCTTCTCCAGGAAAACATGGATGAACTTTCCGAAATTATCTTCTATTTGGAGTCGTAAAGGATGGAACGTTGTCCCCAGTGTCGCGCTCGGCTGAAGAGCCGATCCGTCTGTGGCCGTTGCGAAGCCGACTTGAGTATCTTGCAGACAATTTTCGAAACCGCCGATATCTTGGCCAGGCAGGCGGTGAAGGCGCTTGCCGCAGGTGATGTTTCGGCTGCCGTTCGTCGGGCGGCGGCAGCCCGAGACCTTCATGCAACGCCTTTTCACTGCGCTCTTGCCGGATTTTTAATCAACAGATAATTGTCAATTGCATTGATTGTGTGTATGTTATAGTAAAACAATACACAAGGAGGGTCGAATGCGCACAAATATTGTCATTGAAGATGCCTTGATGGAAGAAGCAATAGTCCTGTCCGGGAACAAAACAAAAAAAGAGACGGTTGAGCAAGCTTTGCGGTTAATGATTCAGATTTTGAAACAATCCTCGATACGATCATTCCGAGGAAAATTATCTTGGGAAGGTGATCTGGAGAGCATGCGGAAAGATGCATGATTGTTGCTGATACATCAGCGTGGATCGATTATCTACGCGGGGTCAGTGCTGCCCATACCGACCAGCTTGACCGGGATTTGCAAGGTCAACGGATACTCATCGGTGATGTGATAATAGCGGAATTATTGCAGGGATTTAAGGCAGATAAGGAATACCGGATAATCAGAAAGATCATTGACAATTTAGAATACCGTGATTTTGTTGGGAGGGAGATTGCCATAAAAACCGCTGAAAACTACCGATCTCTGAGGTCAAAAGGTATTACAGTGCGAAAAACCATTGATGTTATCATCGCAACCTTTTGTATTCAAAACAATTTTTCTTTAATTCATAATGACCGTGATTTTGACGCACTGGAATTCCATCTTGGATTATCAGTCAGAAGATAATCCGTTGTCCGTTGAAACTCCGTCTTCTATTTTCCTCTTCGATCTGCCCTTCAACCATTGCTGCAGTTGCTCCATATAAACATAAAAGACCGGCGTAACATAGAGAGTCAGGGTCTGGCTAAACAGCAAACCGCCGACCACCGCCAAGCCCAACGGTCGCCGCGATTCCGCCCCGGCACCGTAGCCGAGGGCGATGGGCAGACCGGCCATCAGCGCCGCCATGGTGGTCATCATGATCGGCCGGAAACGGATGATGCAGGCCTCGCGGATGGCGTCGTGCGGGCTTTTGCCTTGCTGCTGGGCGACCACCGCAAAGTCGATCATCATGATGCCGTTTTTTTTCACCAAACCGATGAGCATGATAATGCCGACAAAGGCGTAGATAGACAATTCGGTATTGAAAATCAACAGTGTCAGCACCGCCCCGAAACCGGCGAAGGGCAGGGCGGTGAGGATGGTCAGTGGGTGGATGAAGCTTTCGTAGAGAATGCCGAGAACAATATAGATTACGACGATCGCCAGAGCCAGGAGCCAGCCCATGCTCGCCTGGGCATCCTGAAATTGCTGGGCGTTGCCCTGGAAGGTGGCATTAACACCATCGGGCAGGACGGCGGCATTGAGTTTTTTCAGATCGGCGAGGATATCCCCCAAGGCAATGCCCGGTCTGGTATTAAACGACACGGTCACCGACGGCAGTTGCCCGGTATGATTGATAGACAGCGGGCCGACACCCTCGCGCAGGGTGGCCACCGAGGTAAGGGGCACCAGTTTCCCCTGACTGGAACGGATATGCAGTTTATCGAGCACCGAGGCATCGGTGCGGTAACGCGGCAGGAGCTCCATGATCACGTCATACTGGTCGGTGGCGCCGTTGATGGTCGAGACCACCCGACTGCCGTAGGCGTTATACAGGGTGTCCTCAATCTGCCGCGGCGAGATACCGAGGAGCAGAGCCCGGTCGCGGTCTATCTCGACGCGTAACTCGGGGTTTTCCAGTTGCAGGTCGCTTGAGACATCGAGCAGGTCGGGTTTTTCCCGCATCGCCTGTTCGAGCTTTTTGGCCGAGGTATAGAGTTGATTAAGGTCGAGGCCCTGCAGGGTTATCTGATACAGACTGCGGGTGCGGCGGCCACCGACATTGATCGGCGGTCGGTTGATCGGCATCGCCCTTATCCCCGGGACCGAGTTGAGTTTTGGCCTGAGGATTTGAATGACCTGGTCGACATTCTCCTTACGTTCGGCCCGGGGTTTCAAGACAACCAGCATAAAGGCCGAGGTATCGACATCGACCAGGAAGCGGTCAACATTGGGGTCTTTTTGGAGAATGGCCGCCAGTTTCATGGTGTGATCGACCAGCGATGGCCAGGAGATGTCCTGCGACGCCTCCGTGGAAACCATTATCATATCACGATCTTCGGCCGGGATGAAACCTTTCGGGACGATAGTGAAGAGGTAGAATGTCGCCACCAGCATGACCAGGGAAAACAGCAGAGTCGTCAGACGGTGGCGGAGGACAAAGAGCAGGCTCCGGTCATAGAGCCCGACCAGTGCCTGGTACATTGCCTCGCTGGCCAGATAGATCCGCCCATGCTGGATGCGATGCGGTTCGCGAAGGAAGCGGCTGGCGAGCATCGGGGTCAGCGTCAGACTGATGACTCCGCTGACCAGAACCGCCACGCCGATGGTCACCGCAAATTCGCGGAACAGACGACCCATAATGCCGCCGAGGAAAAACAGGGGGATGAAGATTGCCATCAGGGAAAAGGTCATGGAGATGATGGTAAAACCGACCTCCTTTGCCCCATCAAGAGCGGCCTGCATCCGGCTTTTCCCCATTTCCATATGGCGGACGATGTTTTCCAGCATGACGATAGAGTCATCAACCACGAAACCGACCGACAGGGTCAGGGCCATAAGCGACATGTTGTCGAGGCTGTAACCAAGCGGGTACATGATCGCAAAGGTGCCGACAATGGACATCGGCAGAGACAGACTGGGAATAACCGTCGCCGAGATATTGCGGATGAAGAGAAATATCACCATGATCACCAAGGCGAGGGTGAGGATCATGGTAAAGCGGATTTCGTCGACCGAGGCCTTGATGGACAGGCTGCCGTCGCGGAGGACGGTCAATTTTGCGGAGGCCGGCAGGGATTCCGCAAGGCTTGGCAGGATGGATTTCACCGCATCGGCAACTGCCAGGGTGTTCATACCCGGCTGCTTGTAGACGGCAAGAAAGATCGATTGGGCCTTGGTTGACGAGGTGAAAAACCAGGCGGCGGACTGATCGTCGGCGACACTGTCGAGGACCGTGGCGATTTCCCCCAGCCGCACCGGTCGGCCATTGCGGACCGACACCACGATGTCGCGATACTCCCGGGCCTCGGAGAGTTGACCGTTAGCCTGCAGGGTGAGGTTGCGTTGCGCGTTGTTCAGTCGACCCATGGGTTGATTGCTGTTCTGGGCATTGATGGCAGCGGCAATCTCCCCGGTGTCGAGGTTTAAGGCCTGAATGGCAACTGGATCGAGTTGAATGCGGACCGCATATTTCTGCGTGCCGCGAACCTGTACCTGGGCGACGCCGAGAATGGTAGACAGGCGCTGACTCATGGTCTGGCCATAGCGATCCAGCTCGGTCAGCGGCAAACTCGGGCTGGAGAGAGATATATAAAGAATCGGTATATCGGCCGGATTGGCCTTGCGGAAAGAGGGTGGCGCCGACATCCCGTCCGGTAGACGACGGGTAGCCGAGCTGATGGCGGTCTGCACATCCTGGGCGGCCGAGTCGATGTCCCGTTCAAGGGAAAACTGCAGGGTAATCTGGGTACGGCCGGAGGTGCTGACCGAACTCATCGAGTCGATGCCGGCGATGCTTGAGAATTCTTTTTCGAGGACGGTGGCAACCGAGGAACCCATGGTCTCAGGGCTGGCCCCCGGCAACAATGCGGTGACATTGATGGTCGGATAGTCGACATTGGGCAGGTCGCTGACCGGCAGTTGTTTGTAGGCGATGAGACCGAAAAGGAGAATGGTCAGCATCGACAGGACGGTCATGACCGGTCTGCGGATAAAGATGTCGGACAGGGAGGTCATTGTGTGCTCCGGGGTTTTTCCTGCGTCTTCTCAGGCGGTCCGGCAGCCTGGCCGACGGTAGGCTTGCCGCGCTCTTCGACCTTAGCGCCGCTGGTGAGCTGTAACTGGCCATCGGTCACCACCTTTTCGCCCGGAGTGAGGCCGGATTCGACCACCGTTTCCCCGTCGATCCGCACTCCTGTGGTGATAGCGCGTTCTTCAACGGTTGCATCATCTTTTACCACGAAGACATGGGCGCCATTTTGCCCGACCTGGACCGCCTGGGTCGGGACGACGGTCATATTCGGGCGGGAGGTGAGGGCCAGTCGTATCTCAACGAATTGTCCGGGCCAGAGACTTTTGTCATTGTTGGCGAATTCCGCCTTCAGGCGCAGGGTGCCGGTGGTCTGGTCGATGGCGTTGTCGAGGAAGGCAAATGTCCCAACAACCGACGCCCCTTCGGAACCGCTGAGTGCGACCAGCAGGGTGCCTGCATCCCGATATTTTTTTATGTCGCCGAAATGTTTGCCGGCAACGGTAAAGGAGACCTTGATCGGACGGACCTGGTTTATGGTCACCATGGCCGTATCGGCATTGGCCTTGATCAGGTTGCCCTCGGCCACCGGCAGTTCCCCGGTACGGCCGTCGATGGGGGCGTAGATTGTGCAGAATTCCAACTGCAACCGGGCAGTTTCGACCGCTGCTTCATCGGCCTTGATGGTGGCGGCAAGGGTCGCTACCTTGGTTTCCGACTGCTCCGCCTGCTCGGTCGAGACATAGCCCTTCTTGGCGGCATTGGCATAGCGTTCGAGTTCCTTGCGGGCGTTGTCAAGTTGGGCTTTGTCGCGGACCAATGCGCCTTGTGCCTGATTGAGCATGGCGGCGACGGGACGCGGATCGAGTGAAAAGAGAATGTCGCCTTTTTTGACGTCGGCACCCTCCTTGAAGTGGATACGTTGCAGCGTTCCGGTGATCTGCGACTTGATTGCCACCGTGGCGTACGGTTCGACCGTGCCCATGGCCTGAAGCTCGACCGGGATAGTCTGTTCCCGGCTGACGCCGACGAGCACCGGGACGGCTCGTTTTTTCGGCCCGTTTTCAACCTTGGCCTTGTTGCCGCCATTGTCGGAGCATCCGCCCAAGGTAAGAAACATAACGAGCAGGAGAGTGGCCGGTAATATCGGCAAACGGGCGACTGGCGCCCCGGTCTTTAACAAAGTGAAGTGCATCATGTTGGTTTGATTTCAGGTGGATTGTTCTGTCTGTCCGGGCCGGTGGTATGGTCGGCCCGAGGCGCGGTGTTATTTTTTTCCTCGTTCTGCCAGCCGCCGCCGAGCGCCTTGAAAAGAGCAACGAAAGACTGGGTGAGGCGCTGTTCGCTCAGGGCCAGCTGGTCCCGGGATTGGTAAAGGGCCCGTTCACTCTGCAGGACATTGAGGAAATCGGAGAGACCGGACTGATACAGGCCATTGGCAATCGATACGGCCTTGTCGCCGGAAATTACCGCTTCTTCGAGAATGCGCAGTGTTTCCTGCTCCTGGAAAAGGGTGACAAGAGCGGTTTCCACCTCGCCCAGGGCATTCAGTACCGCGCCCTCATATTCGGCCAGCGCCTGATCCCGAAGGGCGTTCTTCACCTCAATGACGGCGCGAACCTTGCCCCGGTCAAAGAGCGACAGGGAGATGGTCGGGCCGATTGACCAGTAGCGGCTGCCGCTGCTGATAAGATCGGAAAGACTTTTGCTTTGCAGTCCCAGGAGTCCGGCCAGGGAAAATTTGGGGAAGAGATCGGCGGTGGCGACTCCGATATCGGCGGTGGCGGCCGCCAATCGTCGTTCTGCAGCGCGGATATCGGGGCGCTGGCGGAGCACGTCGGATGGCAGGTTAATCGGCATCTGCTGTGGAATGGTCAGGCCGGGGCCATCCCCGGACAACCGGCCGATGAGATTTGCCGGGGCTTGGCCGACGAGAATGGCCAGCTGGTGCATTGCTTGCTTACTTGATTTCTCCAGGGTCGGTAGTGTTGCTTTGGTGAGCGATAGCTGGGTTTTGGCATTCATCAGGTCGAGTTCGTTGCCAAGGCCCATCTGGAAACGCCCTTGCACCAAGGCAACGGTCTTTTCCTGGGTGGTGATACTGTTGCGGCTTGTGGCAAGGCGCTTTTGGCTGCCGCGCAGCTCCATATAATTGCGCGCCACCTCGGCCTGCAGGGAAACCAGGACGTCGCGCATTTCCTCGTGGCCGGCGGCAAGCGACGCTTCGGCTGATTCGCCGGCCCTTTGTACACCGCCGAAGATGTCGAGTTCCCAGCGGGCGTCGAAACCGAGCTGAAAGAGATCCTGGGTGCCGCCGGCCGAGGAGGTATTGTCGCTGCGTCTGGCGGTGCTGCCACCGGCTGCCGCACCGAGGGAGCCGGTGGCCGCAGCAATTATCCGCTGGGCGCGGGCCGCGCGGATTCTTGCCTCGGCTTTACGGAGGCCTTGATTGGCGGCGCCGGCCTCGGCTACCAGGGCGTCAAGGAGCGGGTCGTCGAACATGGCCCACCAATTTCCGCCGAAAAGACCTGCGGTTGGGGTGATATTTGTGTCGGTTGCCTGCCACCGTCCCGGCATCTCCTGCTGCGGCGGCTGATAATTGGGGCCGACGGCGGTACAGGCGGAGAGAAGCAGGGAAAAAAAGACGCCAAGAATTCTCGGGGCAATGTGCCGATTCCGGATATACATCGGGGAGAGATCCTTTGGCGCTGGTGATACCCATGCTGCTGCGGAGGTGCAGGTTAGTATTTTTGCCGGTACGTCCACCCTCTGGCCTTTCTTTACAGGGGTTGGCGAGATGAGACATTAAAACAAACGTTTGATTTGCGCAAGGCGGATTGCTGCAGCAGGTGGAAAAAGAGAGGTCGGTTTTGTTAAACCATTACCGATTGAAGCTCAGAAATCTCAGGGTCTTCTCCCTTTCGGTTTGACAAGCTTGGCAGTTCTTTCTATCATACGCCACACATGCCGTAACCTTCCGACCCTCGTCTCAGTTCGCCGTAAAGGGCTTTATGAAAAATGGCCAGCAAGCTATATGGGTAGAAAATCTTCACAAAAGATTTGGCGACAATGCGGTGCTGCAAGGCGTCAACCTTGCGGCCGACAAGGGTGAGGTTATCTCCGTCCTCGGCTCCTCCGGTTCCGGCAAGAGCACCCTCCTGCGGTGCATAAACTTTCTGGAAATCCCCGACCGGGGTATCATTAAGGTGGCGGGCGAAGAAGTCCTCATGAAAAAGAACCGGCGGGGGGCCAATCTGCCGGCCGACAAGCGCCAGGTCGAGCGGATTCGCGCCAAGCTGGCCATGGTGTTTCAACAGTTCAATCTCTGGTCGCACATGACCATCCTCGATAATATCATGGAGGCACCTCTCCATGTGCTGAAGCAAGAGAAAAAAGAAGTTCGGGAGCGGGCGCTGCACTATCTCGACAAGGTCGGTATTGCCGACAAGCACAATGCCTATCCCGTACACCTGTCCGGTGGGCAGCAACAGCGGGCGGCCATTGCCCGGGCCCTGGCCATGGAGCCGGAGGTTATCCTCTTTGACGAACCGACCTCGGCCCTTGATCCGGAGCTGGTCGGCGAGGTGCTGCAGGTTATGCGCAATCTCGCCTATGAGGGGCGAACGATGATTGTTGTCACCCATGAAATGGGATTCGCAAAAGAGGTTAGTTCCCGCATCATCTTTCTCGATCAGGGGTTGATCATTGAAGACGGTTCGCCGCGGGAGGTTTTCGAGACACCGAAGACCGAACGCTTTAAAACGTTTGTTTCGGCCATGATGTAAGGATTGGCTCTTCACTAAAACAAGGAGGAAAAATGAAAAGAGTATTGGTTGTCCTGTCGTTGTGTATGGTTCTTGCCGCCGGGTCGGTTTCGGCAAAAGAGTGGAAGAAGGTGCGTATCGGGGTGGAAGGCGCCTATCCTCCGTTCAGCTTTGTGCAGCCGAACGGTGAATTGGCCGGTTTTGATATCGACATTGCCAAGGCCATCGGCGAGGCCATGGGGGCGGAGGTAACCCTCGTTGCCCAGGACTTTGACGGCATCATTCCCGCCCTTCTTGCCAAAAAATATGATGCCATCGTCGCTTCCATGTCGATCACTGAAGAGCGCAAGCAGAAGGTCGATTTCAGCAAGAAATATTACCAGACCCCGGCAAAATTTGTTTGTAAGAAAGGGACGATAGCGACCTTCTCGCGGGAGGCAATTAAGGGGAAATCGGTGGGTGTCCAGCGCGCCACCATCCATGATAAATACATCACCGACAACTATGGTACCGACGTGGAAATCAAGCGTTACGGCACCCAGGATGAGGCCTATCTGGATATCGTCGCCGGTCGTATTGACATGCTTCTTGCCGACAGCGTTGCCCTGGCCGACGGTTTTTTAAAAAAACCGGAAGGAAAAGACTATGAATTCACCGGACCCGACCTCAACGATCCGAAATGGTTCGGTGAAGGTGCCGGTATCGCCATCCGCAAAGAAGACAAGGATCTCGGCGAGCAGATCAGCAAGGCCATCGACACCATCCGGGCCAACGGCACCTATAAGAAAATCCAGGACAAATACTTTGATTTCGATGTCTACGGTAAATAAGGGTATATGCTCCGCCTCTTTTTCCCTGCCGGTGCGTACCGGCAGGGAGTTCATGCCGCAGGTCGGATAACTTGACGACCCTGTTTTCCCTGCAAGGTTACGGGCCGAGCATTCTCGAGGGGACCCTTCTCACCCTTGAGATTTCCTTCCTGTCGCTTTTTCTGGCAATGCTCCTCGGTATCTGCGGGGCACTCGCCAAACTCTCCGCTTCGCTACCCTTGCGCATCATCGCCAAAATCTACACCACGGTTATTCGCGGTATTCCCGACCTGGTGCTGATGCTCCTGGTGTTTTTTGGCGGCCAGGTTTTTATCAATCAGGTTGGCCCCTGGTTCGGATACCACGAATACATCGATATCAATCCGTTCATCGCCGGCGCCTCGACCATCGGTTTTATCTTCGGCGCCTATATGACGGAGACCTTTCGCGGCGCCATTCTTGCCGTCGGCCGTGGCCAGCTTGAGGCGGGCTATGCCTACGGGATGACCGGCCTGCAGGTGTTCCTGCGCATTTTGCTGCCGCAGATGGTCCGGCATGCCATTCCCGGTTTCGGCAACAACTGGCTGGTACTCATCAAGACCACCGCCCTGGTATCGATCATCGGACTTGATGACATGGTGCGCAAAGCGGCCATGGCCGCCGGCGCCACCCGGATGCCCTTCACCTTCTACGTAGCAGTGGCGATCAATTATCTGCTTATCACTACCGTCTCCATATACCTGCTCCGCTATCTGGAAACCCGGTACAGTGTCGGGGTCAGGAGGGAGTAGGATGGATTTTGCAATCATCTCCGGCAATATCGATATCTACCTGCAGGGACTGAAAAACACGTTGATTTTAGTGTCGATCTCGCTTGTCTTCGGGCTCGTTCTCGCCATTCCCCTGGCGGTGCTGCGAACCTCGGCTAATCTTTATGTTCAGGCGCCGATCCGGGCCTTTGTCTATTTTTTTCGGGGCACGCCCCTGCTGGTACAGATGTTTCTTGTGTATTACGGTTTCGGGCAATTTGAGGCGATGCGGCAAAGCGCACTCTGGCCGCTCTTTAAAGAGGCATATTTCTGCGCTCTTTTCACCTTTGCCCTGAATACCTGCGCCTATACCACGGAAATCATCAGGGGTGCCATTGTCGCCACCCCGCACGGCGAGATCGAGGCGGCTCGGGCGGCGGGCATGTCGACCTTTCTCATGCTGCGGCGGATTGTTTTGCCCAGCGCCTTTCGCCGCGCCCTGCCGGCCTATTCCAACGAGATCATTTTCATGCTGCACGGCAGTTCCCTGGCAAGCGTTATCACCATCATCGATATTACCGGCGCGGCGCGGATTGTCAATTCGCGGTTCTACAGTCCCTTTGAGGCCTTCCTCACCGCCGCCGTCTTTTACATGGCTATTACGTTCACCATCGTTTTTCTCGTACGGCAGTTGGAAAAACACTGGCAAGGGCATTTACAACCGCATGAGCAAAGCGTTACGAAAATCGAGGCACCTTCTTTATGACAACCTGCACGATACGGGAGCATCTGCTGCCCGAGGCCGCGGTCGGAACCGCAAGAAAACTGCTAAGCGTTCACTTTCGACCGGCGCAGGCCACCGCCAAGGTCTATATTCAGGCCGGACTGCACGCCGATGAAGCGCCGGGATACCTGGTTGCGGCGCGGCTGCTGGAACTCCTCCACCGGGCCGATGCGGCAGGCGAGATCCAGGGCGAGATCATCGTTGTCCCGGTCGCCAATCCCATAGGACTTTCGCAATGGGGCACCGATGTTGTGCAGGGCCGTTTCGACAACAGCGATCATATCAATTTCAATCGTCGCTATTACGATGTGGCGGCGGAAGTAACCGAGCGTCTGCGGGGCCGACTGGGCAAAGACGGTGGGGAGAACGTGGTGCTGATCAGGAGGTGCGTCGGGGAAATCCTCAAGGTCAAGCAGCCGACCACCGAGGCCGAGGCGTTGAAGCATACCCTTCTTACTCTTTCCCACGATGCCGATATCGTTCTCGATCTGCACTGCGACCATCAGGCCTTGCTGCATGTTTACATGGGCACGGCCCTATGGCCGGCGGCGGCCGATCTGTCGGCGCAGATGGGTGCCGGGGCAACGCTCCTGGCCAACGATTCCGGCGATATGCCCTTTGATGAGGCCAACAGCAAGCTGTGGTGGGATCTGGCCAAGGCCTTTCCCGAGGCCACGATCCCGCCCGCCTGTCTGGCGGCAACCGTCGAACTGCGTGGCGTAGCCGACACGGGGCCGGAGTACACCGAACAGGACGCCAACAATCTGTATACCTTTTTGCAGCGGCGCCGGTTTATCGCCGGTGTAGCCCCCGAACTGCCGGAGCTGCCGGCCGAGGCGACGCCGCTTGAGGGGGTTGATTATATTACCGCCACCAGCGCCGGAATCCTCACCTATCTGAAGCAGCCGGGAGATTCGGTGCAAAAAGGCGAGGCCGTTGCCCTGGTAACCCAGCCGATGAAAAATCCCGGCAACGGGGAAAAACTGCCCATTACCAGCCGCACCTCTGGCGTCTTTTTTGCCCGGGCTGCCGACCGTTTTGCAAGACCCGGGAAGATCATCGGCAAGGTTGCCGGAACCGAACCTCTGGAGGGTAAGGGGCCTTTTCTCCTGACATCCTGAGCGCGGAGAAGAATCTACGGTGCCAACAATTTGTAAACCTGGCTGCAGGACATGAGGACGCACATGGTGATGACCAGCGGCCTGATAAGTTTTTCCCCGCCATGCAGCATGGTGTGGCTGGCCAGGGTGGCGCCGCAGAACTGGCCGAGCATCATTGCCATGGCAATGGTCCAGGCGACCTGACCGGCTGCGGCGAACAGGGCCATTGAAGTGACGTTGGTGGTAAAATTAAAGAGCTTGGCGCGAATGGTTGCCTGCAGCAGGGTCTGGCCCCGCAACATAACGCCGCTGGCCGCGAAAAAGGAACCGGCGCCCGGCCCTATGGCCCCATCATAAAAACCGATGAGCGGCACCGCCGTCAGAGCGTAGGCCTTTTCCGACTGGCGGGCGAGGCTCTCCTGTTTTCCCATCTGCGGACTGGCGAGAAAGTAGCCGGCCACGCCGATCAAAAGGAAAGGGATACCCCAGTGCAGCCAACCGGTGTCGACCCGCTGGATCAGTAAGGTCCCGAGCATCGAGCCGAGAGCCGCAGCGGCAACCAGCGGCAGCAGGCTGATGATTTTCAGCTGTCCTTTCAATACCAGCACGGTGGTTGCCGTCAAGGTCCCGACAAAGCCCTGCGCCTTGTTGGTCGCCAGGGCCGACACCGGCGGCAGTCCGGCGAGCATCAAGGCCGGCAGGGTGAGCAGGCCGCCACCGCCGGCCAGGGTATCCACCCAGCCGGCCAGGAATGCGACAAGAAACATCATTACAACCAGCCATAGCGGCCAATCGATTACCGGCATGGGGAATCCGTGTGTTAAGAATGGGAATGAATACTTCGCCTGATTGAACCAATCGCTTGCGATAATACTTTTTCCCGCGCTTTTTGCAATCCCCGAAAAACCGCCGGGCCTGATGCCCTCAGCCCCTCAACCGAAAACCGCGTCGGTGAATTTCAACGCCTCGGCATATGTTTCGTGGAGTTGCCCGCCGGTCAGCCTGCAAGAATCCGGTGCAGTTTCAACGCCAGATCTTTTTTCATGAACGGCTTCTGGAGAAAGTTGATGCCTTCCGGCAAAAAACCCTGCCGGGCAATGACGTTGGCGGTATAGCCGGACATGAACAGACATTTTAACTCCGGGTTGGTCCGCCATATGGTGTTCGCCATGTCTTTGCCGTTCATTTCCGGCATGACGATATCGGTGACGAGTATCCGCAGTTCTTCTCTATGCTCCTCGGCCAGGAGGATGGCCTGGTTGGCTGAACCTGTTGCCAGCACCCGGTAGCCGAGGCGTTCGAGCATGCGCGTATTAAGCTCAAGGATGACCGTTTCATCTTCAACCAATAATACCAGTTGGCCTTGCCCTTGGGGAATGACAAGATCTTCGGAGCGGATGATCTCTTCCGTTTCCTCAAGGTGTTGCGGCAGATAGATGCGGAAGGTGGTGCCTTTCTCAGGCTCACTGTAGACCTTGATAAAGCCGCTGTTTTGTTTGACTATGCCGTAGATCATCGCCAGGCCGAGTCCGGTTCCCTCGCCCTGCCTCTTGGTGGTGAAAAACGGTTCAAAGATATGGTCGAGATGCTCTTTGGCGATGCCGGAGCCGCTGTCGCTGAACGACAACAGGGTGAATTCTCCCGGAACAAAACCGGGGTTGTCCCGGCAATATTCGGCATTCAGCGCGATGGTACCGGTCTCGATGGTGATTTTCCCGAGGCCTTTGATGGCATCCCGGGCATTGACACAGAGGTTGGCGAGAATCTGGTCGACCTGCGACGGATCGATAAATATCGATGCAAGTCCGGTCTGCGGCAGCCAGGCCAGCTGGATATCTTCGCCGATGAGGCGGCGCAGCATTTTGAGCATGCCCTCAATGGTATGGTTAAGGTTGATGACCTTCGGAGCGACCGCCTGTTTACGGGCAAAGGCCAGCAGTTGTCGGGTGAGATCGGCCGACCGCAGGGCGGCTTTCTTAATCTCTTCGAGTTCTTGCCTGATGGTCGGATGTTGTTTGTCGTGCTCAAGAGCCATCTCAGCGTTGCCGAGGATGACACTGAGCATATTGTTGAAATCATGGGCGACGCCACCCGCCAGCCGGCCGACCGATTCCATTTTCTGGGCCTGCTGCAATTGCGACTGGATTTTTTGCTTCTCGGCTTCGGAGTGTTTCAGCTCGGAAATATTTTCAAAGGCCACGGCCAGTCGGTTTTCCGGCAGGGTAAAGGCACGGATACGGAAGGCCCCGACCAACTGATCGTCGGTATATTGCAGGTCTTCGGTTTCGTACATCCGGCCGGTGTGCATGACTTTAAGAAACTGTTCGGTGAGCCCCTGCGCCTTTGCCTCGGGCCAGATCGCATCGAAGTCCCGGCCGATGAGTTGGACGATATTTTTACCGGTGATGCGGGCCGCCTCGGGATTGCCGCTGATGAGCACCAGCCTGTCCGGTGGTTGATACTGGTACATAAAGAGCCCCGATGGAATGGCTCGAACCAGGTCGTCGGAGGTCTGCAGGGATTTTTGCAGCACCTCTTCAACCCGCTTTGCCTCAATCACATGGTACACCACTTCGGCCAGATAGGAGACGGTTTCCACATCGCCGCCGTCATAGTCGATCGGCTTATTACCAACCCCGAGGATGGCCACCACCTTATCGTTGTAGAAGACCGGGACCAGCAGTTCACGAATGACCGGGGCATGTCCCTCCGGCAAGCCTTTTTTGTCGAGCAGCGAGGCAAAATCGTTATGCACCACCGGCCTACGCTGCCGCAGGCAGTCGACCCAGACCCCGGCCTCGGCGATATTGTAATGTCGGCCTTTGCCCTCGGCCCGGCAAAACTCCTGCAGGGTTCGTGTCGACCACTGTTGCAGGGCCAGTGTTTGCTGGTCGGCCTCGACAAAATGAAAAAAGCCGACAGGGCTGTCCACCAGTTCACAAATTTCGTCAAGAACCTTGGTGAGAAGAGCATCGAGGGAATGGGTGTTGGCATACAGGCTGATACGCAGGCGAATCTCCGCCAGACGCTCGATAAAATGTTCCTTGCTTCGATCACGAAAGACCAGGACAACGCCGGTAATGTTGCCCAGGCTATCATGCAGAGGTGCGCCGCTTTCGGAAATCGGCACCTTATGCCCGTCTTTTCCGATGAGAAAGGGGCGATTACCGAACTCTACCCGTTTGCCATGGCGCAGAACCTTGGTGACCGGATTTTCGACTTTTTCGCCGCTCTTCGCATCGACGACATGAAAGATCTCCGCCAGCGGTTTACCGAGGGCTGCGCTGTGTTTCCAGCCGGTAAGCTCCTCGGCGACCGGGTTGAGGAGTTCGATGCGACCGACATAATCGGTAACGATAATAGCGTCGGCGATGCCGCGCAGGATGACGCCGCTGCGCTCAGCGTTATGCCGCAGCTGTTGTTCGGCGGTGAACAGCTGCCGATAGTGTTTTTTTCGGTTGCGCTGGAGAATTGCCAGGCCCAAGGCGAGAAGAAGGGCGGCGATGCCGGAAAAGGCCAGAATCAGCAGGAGTGATTGACTGCGCCACAGGGCAAAGGCCTCATGTTCATCGATTTTACTTACAAAAAACCAGGGGGAATCGGGGACCGGCTGGACGTGCGATATGACTTTTTCGCCACGATAGTCTTTCCCCCGGACTATTCCCGTCTTGCCGTTCACGGCGGCTTCGGCCGGGGTTTTGAAGGTGCTTTTTGCGATGCGCAGCTTCATGGCACTGCCGGGCTTATGCCGCAATTCATTGAGATACAGGACATCATTGCCGTCGGCACGGACCAGCAGCGACTCGGCTGTTTCGCTGGGGACCGGCCAGTTACGGATCAAGGGGAAGAGGAACCTTTCCGGATCGCAGACGAGGACCACAGCCCCGATCAGATCTTCGCCGCTTTGCCCATTTTTAAAGAGGGGCGTGGCAACCGCCAGGTAAATACCATCCCCCCGGTCATCGAGATACAGATCACTGAGCACCGCCAGACGCTCCTGCATGGCGTGGGCAACAAGGGGTTCAAGACCGCTCTTTTTGCTCAGTCCGGCAAAGGGGCCGTAACTCACCACGACCTCTCCCTGAAGATTGAGCAACAGCACCCCCGGGTAATGATAATGGGTAGTGATGCTGCGGAGACGATTGAGCAGGGTTTGGGTGTTTTCAACCTGCGGGTTCTGCAGGTACAGCTCCACCCCCCTGGCGAAAAAGGGGCTTTCGGTCAGGAGCGCCGCTTCATCGAGTATCCTCTGCCGCCAATTGCTGATCTCCTTGACCTTAAGTTTTCCGATTGTCGTCAGCTGGTCGGCAACGAGACGCTCCTGCTGCAGTTGCTGCGCCTGAAAAAACCAGGCGCCGACCAGGAGGTCGAGGCCGAGCAGCAGGCCGAGAAGAAGCAGCAGTTTGGCAAAGGATGCCGGTTGAATCTTTATTTCGGTCATTTTCTTGCAATTGGCTACCAGGCTCCCGCCGGCGAGGGGCTATTCCGGTCGGGAGTCTGATGCGGGGAGGGGAAATTACACCTTGAACTTTTTCATCAACTCCTGCAGCTGGCCGGCCAGGTCCGACAAGCCCTGGGCGCTTGCCTGTACCTGGCTGCTGCTTTCGCCCACCTGCGTCGCCTCCTGGTTGATCTCGGCAATATTCTGGGTGATTTCGGCTATGACCACAGTGCTCTGCGCCACGTTTTCATTGACCTCCATAATGCCCTGCGAGGCCTGCGAGATATTGCCGGCAATCTCGTTGGTGGCGGCCGACTGTTGCACCACCGCTGCAGCGATGCCGTTTATGACATTGTTGATTTCCAAGATAACCGCGGTTATTTCTTCAATATCGACGATAGTTGAATTGGTGTTGGTCTGCATGTCACTGATCTGGCTCTTAATATCAACCGTCGCCGCCGCCGTCTGCCGGGCCAGTTCCTTGATTTCGTTGGCGACTACGGCAAAACCCTTGCCCGCCTCGCCGGCCCTGGCCGCCTCGATGGTGGCGTTGAGGGCGAGAAGGTTGGTCTGCTCGGAGATCTCGGTGATGGTTTCCGTCACCTTGCCGACCTTGCGTGCCGATTCACCGAGGGCGGTGATTTTATCGGAGGTGGCCTGACTCTGCTTCACCGCTTTCTCCGAAACATCTCTGGCCTTTTCGGCGCTCTGGCTGATCTCATTGACCGTGGCGGTCATCTCTTCCGTTGCCGTGGCGACCAAGCTGACATTGCTGGAACTTTGCTCCATGGCGGCCGACACCGAATGGATATTCGAGCTCATCTCTTCGGCGGCGGTGGCGACCGTCCCCGACTTTTGTGCGGTTTCATGGGCCGAGGAAGACAGTTGCCGGGATACGGCGGCCAGATCGGTCGATGAGGTGGACAGGGTATTGATGCCGGTGATGATCTCGCTTATCATCGACCGCAGTTGTCCCAGGGTGCCGTTCATCGACTTGGCCATAACACCGATTTCATCCTTCTGATCGATGGCAAGCTTGGCGGTCAAATCACCCTTAGCCATGGATTCCGCCAGTTGCACCGTCAGGGCCACCGGACCGGTGATGGAACGGACGATGAGGAGTGCCGCAATGGCACCAATAACAAAGGCCACGAGCATCAGGACGATGATCAGGGTCTCGGCGCGAGTGGCGTCTACCGCCGCTTCTTTGGCGGTCTCCTTTGCCTTGTTGTTCTGAAAGGTTATCAGCTCATCGCCGGCGGTAAAATATTTCGTCTGAGCCGCTCGGAGGGAAGTGAGTAACATGCCCTTGGCCTTGTCGAGATCGCCCGCCTTTACCAACTCGACGTACTGCTTAGTTGCCTCGATATAGGCAACCCGGGCGTCGAAGAGGATTTGCACCTTGGCCAAGTCCTCTTTGCTCTTGCTGGTTTTCTGCAGGGTATCGAGGTTTTTGCCGATGGTATCGCGGGCCTTCTCAAGGCGCAGCAGCTCGGCCTGTTGCGTCTCCTTGCTGGTATCGATAACGATATTGCGCAGGGCCCGGGCAATGATATTGATGTTGTCGATAATTTCGCTGGCCAGTTCAACCTTCGGCATGCGGTCTTCAGCCAGGGTGGTAATATCGTCGCTCAACCCCTCAATCATCCTGAAAGATATCCCGCCATTGACCAGCAACATTACCAGAACCAGACCAAAGGCCAAAATCAGGCGGGTTCCGATTTTCATGTTTTTCAGCATTTGTTTTCTCCTTGAAGTAATTTACGCGCTTTATTTTTTTTGGCATTTCGCCAAAACCTGTATCGCCCGGAGTGGATCAATGGTCATCTAGCAAAAAGTATTCCATCCAGGTGGGGAGTGAAAGGTAAACAACCGCCTGTGCCGGCATAGCACACATTCCGGGCAAAAATCAAAGCGACGGCAATCATTTTTTTGGCGGAAAAAATTGGCCATGCAGGGTGCAGGAGGTAAATTTACCTCCTGCTTTTCAGAGGTGCCGGCTATTTTGGCCGGCAAAGCCATGCGCCTATGAAAAATATTCTATATATTACAGAGAGATATTTGGTGTGATGGGGTTTGGTTGCCGGGGAGGCAAATTTGCCACCCGGAATGAATGAATTTCTCAGGTCGAATCGGGGGATTGAGGTCTTTCCCGTTCAGGGAGTCGTCGGGGGCTGAAGGGATTGCTGGATCGCCGCGGTCAATTCTGCCTCGGCCAGCGGTTTGATAAAAAAGAAACTGACCTTGGCGGTGCGCAGGGCCTGTTCGGTAATGCCAAGGCCCTGGTCGGTCACAACAATGACCGGCGGATGGTCGATGCCGGAGGTTGTCACCAGTTTTTCCAGCTGTTTCAGGATGGTGATACATGAACGATTCTCGGTAAAGAGCTCGAAGATGATCAGGTCGAACATCTCCGCCAGGAGAAATTCGGCGGCGAATTCATCAAGAACCATGTGGACCGGGGTAATATTCAGGCTTGCCAGGACCCCTTCGACGGTCAGCTTGGCGCTCCGGTCATCATAAATCAGTAAAACATTTGGCATTACAGTTCCTGGGTGGGAGGAGGGTTGCGCTTGCACCACATGGTCTGGGAACAAGCTAGCAACTTCCGTACCAAGGAATAAGGCAAACAAAGGTGGTGCCGTATTGCTTTGAAATTGATAACGATTCTTGAGAATTGATTTTTACAGGCGCTGTTGCCGGTGCCATAACCCGGCAGGAGCGGCGGAGAAGGAGGCAGGTTTGCCTCCTTCTTTGAAATTACTCCCGGCTATTCTGGAGATTGGAAAAGTCCTTCATCGCCAGGCCCAGTTCCTTGATCTTGGCGTAGAAGTTTTTCTTGTGCATGCCGGAGAATTTCAGGGCCTGCTGCAGGCTGCCCTGGGACAGGGAAAGGGTCTTCATCAGGTACTCCCGGTCAAACTCTTCCAGGGCCTGATCCTTGGCGTCTTTGTAGCTGGCAACCGCCTGCGGTTTGCCGTCGCCCAGCACCCGACGCACATCGGCCAGGGAGATTTTGCGGCTGCCGGCCATCTGGGAGATTTTATACAGGGTCTGTTTCAGCTGGCGGACATTGCCGGGCCACTCCTTTTCGATGAGCTGTGAGGCGGCGTCGGCGGAGATCTCGTAGGTGATATTCTTGGCGGTGCCGAAGAGATCGAGAAAGTGCCAGATGAGCGGCAGGATATCGGCCTTTCGCTCATCAAGCGGCGTGGTCCGGATGATCGAGGCCGACAAACGGTAGTACAAGTCTTCGCGGAAACGGCCGGACCGGCACATCTCCTCGAGGTTCCTGTTGGTTGCCGCGACAATTCTCACATCGACTTTGTGAATTTTCGCCTCACCGACCCTGGAGTATTCCCCCTCGTCGAGAAAACGCAGCAATTTTGCCTGCACCTCCAGCGGCAACTCGCCGACCTCGTCGAAAAACAGGGTGCCGCCGTCGGCCGTGCCGATATAGCCCTTGGTGCTTTTCACTGCGCCGGTAAAGGCGCCGCTGACGTGGCCGAACAGTTCAGTCTCGGCGAGCGTTCCGAGAACGGCGCAGTTGACCGGCATGAAGACGCCCCGACTGCGAGCGCTGTTGCGGTGAATGTCTCTTGCGATGATTTCCTTGCCGGTGCCCGATTTGCCGAGGATCAGCACCGAAATGTCGAGATTTGCAAGGGAGGAAATCTCCTCGCGGACATCGCGGGTGGACATGGAGACGCCGACATAGCCGCTGCCTTTTCTCTCGGAAGCGGTGGAGGCGACAAAGGCGTTGCGCAGACGTTTGAAATGGAGGGCGGCGTAGACGGTATAGATCAGCTGCGAATCGTTGAACGGTTTGAAAAGAAAATGGGTGAGCCCCAGGCGCAGGCACGGATCGAGATTCTCTTCATCCGGCACGCCGGTAATGATTACCACTTCGGTGCTGATCGAGGTTTCCAGGAGTTTTCGTGAGAATTCGCTGCCGTTCATCTCCGGCATATTGATGTCGACAATGGCCAGGTCGAACACCTTGCCCTTGATGTTTTTCAGGGCCTCCTGCGGGTTACAATGGGCCTCGACGGCGTAGCCGTTGGCACTGAGGGTGGTGGCAATGAAATCGACGATGCTCGGTTCGTCATCGACAATGAGAACCTGGGCATTTTTTACCGCTCGTGCTTTATACGTGGACATCGTGTACCGCTCTTTCCAGTTGATCCATGGTGAAGGGTTTTTGCAGAAAAGGAGATTTTTCAGAAACCTCCCTGGGGGCCATTTCCTGCTGCCCGGACATGAAAATGATTCGCGCCTGCGGATTGACGGCCAGGAGTTTGCGCCTACATTCATAGCCGCTGGCGTCGCGCAGACCAACATCCATGAGAACCGTGGTGATAATGTCGTGGAGATAGTCGTATTCCTCCACTGCCTCGGCGCAGGTGTCGACACAGAATACCATATGGCCGCGGCGCTGCAAGCGGTTAAGGAGCAGGGTGCGCATCGCCTCATCATCTTCGACGACGAGAAAACACTGTTTTGCCGTCTCAATGCCATTTGGTTTTGGCGTGGTGTCGGGGGCGGCGTCGCAGTTGGCCGGTTCCTCCGTAAGGGGAAAAACGGCACTGACCAGCGTCGTCAGGTCTGCCTCCCGGGTCAAGGTCAGCCGTCCCCGGTAACGTTCAGCAAGCATGCGCGCCGCATACAGGCCAAGGCCCCGATGCGGTGAGTCGTTTCTCGTTGACAGAAAAGGAGTGCCGAGTGCGGCCGCCTGTTCCTCGGCAAAGCCCGGACCATGGTCCCTGAAGCAGAAGGCCAGCCCGGGTTCGGGGCTTTTGTCGCGGCGAAGAGTCAGCACTATCTCGCCGCCTTCCGGGGTTGCGTCGACACTGTTCTCCCCGAGATAGAAGAGAACAAGGAGCATATCCCGAGCATTGCAGATGATCTTTTCCTGGTCGATTTCCGAACTGAGGGTAAACCTATGTATCCGCGAGATGCTGTTGAGCAGCTCGACCGCCTTCTTGGCGACAAGCAGCGGCGACTGGCTGGTGCACTCCATGGCACCGCCCAGGGAAAAACCATAGAGAATGGCTGTTTGGTCAATGCCGCGCTGCAGGAGCTCGCTTATCAAGCCACCGCGTTTGCCGTGGCTGTCGTCGGGCAGATGCCTATCCTGCTGGAGCATCGCCGCCTGCCCGCCAAGACCGGTAAAGATGTTGTTATAGCTGTGCGCTACGCCCCGCGCCACCCGTCGCACCGCAGCCTGATATTTAAACTGCAGCAGCAGGTGTTCGAGACGTTCCTCGGACAGTTGTAACCCGGCTGGGGCCATAGTTTCTCTCGACTCTGGGTATTTCTAAACAAGGGGGCGTTTTTACGCACCATCATTGCAGGTAAAAGTGTTTCGGAAGCCGTTTTCAATTGGAAGTGTATCACAGGCGATCGGGAGATTCAAATGGATGGCAACATTTTTTTTAGATGCCTGCCCCGGATGCAAGAATCTGGGGCGGGGGATAGGCGTGTGGCGGGGTCAGGCGAGGAGTTTTTCAATCAGGGCAAGGAGTTCCGCCGGACGAAACGGTTTTTGGATAACTTCGTCGGCGCCGAGTTTGCCGGCAATCGACAGGTAGGTCCCTGGTTCCATCATGCCGCCACCGGACATGGCAATGACCTTCGGTTTGGGTGTTTCTTTTGCCAGTTCCATAATTACCTCCAGACCCTCTTTGTCCGGCATGATGATGTCGGTAAGGACCAGATCAGGTTTGGCTTGGTGATAGGCCCGCATCCCGGCAACTCCATCAATCGCCGAGATTACATGGTACCCGGCCCGCTGCAGAAGATCGATGAGCATGCGCAGCATGTTTTCATTGTCCTCAATGACCAGGATATTTTTCATTGTCGCCCCTGAACGAGTATGTTGTCGTTATGGCATTCGAATTGATACAGCAATTGTTGTAACTCATAGTCGTTCAGGAGATTTTTCTCAAGAAGAATTGTGCCGAATTTCTTCTGCAAGCGTTTTTGCTGGAAAATTAATACCCGTAACTGCTGTTCGCTCAACAGGCCCAACATCCGGGCGGTTTGCCCAAAGGGGGAGAAAGGCTTCTTGAAGTGCATGATGGTGCGGATGTCTTCCTGGTCAAACATGCCGAAACGCCGTCCCAGTTCACCTATGCGTGGTCGTTCAGTTCTTTGCCAGGTGAGGACGCGGGCGATTGTTCGCCAGTTGGCAAGGCCGGAATAGTAGAGGAAATGGCCGAAAAGCAGGCGCCGCTCGGGGAGGGCGCCGACGTAGTACCTTTCGGTGCTGGAAAAACCCCCATCCCGGTAGCTTTCATCTGCGGGTATAATGGGTTTGATCGGCCGCTGTCGGCGTTGCGCCGGTTCGGCGTTGGCCTCGCGTCGGGAAGGAGCCGTGGCGGTGGTTGCCGAGGTCCTTTGGCCCCCCGGCGGTTGCAGCAAGGTCTCTTTTTCCCGCAAAAAATCCAGGAGGTTTTCATAGGCCTGCAGCACCGTGTAAAAATGTTCGGTGTTTTCCTGTAACACCGCCGGGTTTTTGCCGGCATGGCGATCGGGGTGCGTCTCCATCGCCCGCTTGCGAAAGGCGGTTTTTATCCCGCTTATCTGCAGGTAGTCGAGAAAATCGTCGGAAATATGCAGTTCCGAACCAAAGAGTATTGCACACGAGCGGAAAAGTTCTCTTTGGGGATTACTTGCGCTCATCTGGTCTGGTGATACCTGCAAGGCGTTTTCACTTGATTGTTACAGAGGGGGGAGTTTGCCTTGGTCTTTCAATTTTTTGGAAGGTAAAGATACTACCTTGCGGCCGCCAAGTTTTTCAGATGTTTTTAGGTCATTAAAGATAGCTCTTAAGTCGTGACCGAATCGAGCGGCATGTTCCCACCGGACTTTCCGGACTTCCTCAACGATTGGATCATTCCACATGATCATTCTCCCATAAGTTCTTCAGGTGTGCAAATAGTAGGCGGTTGATACCCTACTGACATGCATATGCCTGACACTGCTTTACGCATTTCGGCATTAGCAATATGACGACAATTCCATGTCAAAATATAATCCATCCCGTGGACGGTGGCCAAAGAGATATGAAGTGCATCTTCTTTTGCATTTTCGGGGATAGGTCCCTCGACGATAAGAATATTTGCCAAGGACAAGATTTCTTCATTTAATTCAATAAGAGAGATCTCATCTAAGGCAGTAAGCCGTCTTTGGGCAGCCATCTTATCCCCTCCACTTGCTTCCCGAATGACAAGTTCTGAAATAAATAAATCGAACCGCTTGCGTCCTGCTTCCCACCACTCTTGAGTAATTTGCTGATGTGCAGCAACAATCAGATCTCTGCTCGGTCTTGCAGTTAAGTAACTTATGATGGTCGTTTCAATATAAATTGTTTGATTCATTGCTCAAACATCCAAGATTTTTTAATTTCGCTCATCCCTTAAAGGCACGCCCGCAAAACCTCATGGGCAATGGACTGCAGCGGCATAATTTTATGCACGCCGCCATGTTTTATCGCCTCCGCCGGCATGCCGAAAACTACACAGGAGGCTTCGTCCTGGGCGATGGTAAAGGCGCCGGCATCAAACATCTCCTTCATGCTCCGTGCCCCGTCGTCGCCCATGCCGGTCATGATCACCCCGACAAGATTCTTGCCGGCGTAACGGGCCGCCGAGCGGAAAAGCACGTCAACCGAGGGCCTGTGTCGCGCCACCAGGGGTCCGTCTTTAATCTCCACATAGTACCTGGCGCCGCTGCGTTTCAGGAGGGTGTGGTGATTGCCGGGGGCGATCAGTGCCCGGCCGCGCACCACCGTGTCATTGTCGGCGGCCTCTTTGACCGTTACCCGGCAGAGGGAATCGAGGCGTCTGGCAAAGGCGGCGGTGAAATTCTCCGGCATATGCTGGACGATGACGATGCCCGGCGCATCCTCGGGCAGCATTTCAAGAAAGACCCGCAAGGCCTCGGTGCCGCCGGTCGAGGCGCCGACCACCACCACTTTTTCGGTGGTCTGGAGCATCGCCTTGGAGTTCGGTTTATCCATAATAACATCGGCGGAATATTTGGGCGAGATTTCTTTCAAAGTGGAGGGCTCGGCGGGCCGGCGCCGCCTGCCGGAGCGCGACTGAGCGGCGGCCTTGATGGTGTCGCAGATCGTTACCCGCGACTCTTCAAGAAACTGTTTGGTGCCCATGCGCGGCTTGGTGATGATATCCACCGCCCCATATTCCAGAGCCTTGAGGGCCGATTCGCTGCCGGAACCGGCAAGACTTGAACACATCACCACCGGCATCGGATGCTGACTCATAATCTTTTTGAGAAAAGTCAAGCCGTCCATGCGCGGCATCTCGATATCAAGGGTAATGACATCGGGCACCACGGTTTTAAGGCGTTCCGCTGCGAGAAAGGGGTCGGCGGCGGTGCCGACGACCTCAATTTCCGGGTCGGAATTGAGCATCTCACAGAGGGTTTGTCGCACCAGTGCCGAATCGTCAACAATCAATACTTTGATTTTGCTCATTTATGCTCCCACGCACAATACATTGCCGGCATGTCTGAGGCGGCGCCGATAGACATCGCCGGTTTTTATGGAAAACAGCAGCTTTCGTCCCCGGAGCCCGCCGACATCGGAGTTGGCAATCGCCAGGCCGAGTTCAGCCAGGGTCTTTTTGGCCTGGGAGATATTTTGCTCGCCGATGGCCATGCGGTCTTCGCCGTATTCGCCACCGGTCAGCACCTTGGCGCCACCGAAAAGTTTGACGATCAGGTCCGATTTGCCGGTATATTCCATCATTTTGCTGAAGATAACTCGAATGGCGGAGTCGACATACTGCACGTTTACATCGACGGTCGGATTGCATGGATACATGGCATGGCAGATCGCGCCGATCTTTTTACCGGGGGAAAACATAGTGACCGCAATGCATGATCCGAGGATAGTGCTCACCAGTATCGGATTTTTCGAGATGATCACCTCGCCCGGCTTGAGATATACATTGCTGCTATGGCCGTCGATACTATCCCTCATGATTTTTGGTATACGGTCGACCCCACTGCCTTAAAATCAACATCAATACCATTCAGCGTCTCGGAATGGCCGAGGAAAAGATAGCCGCCCGGCCGCAACTGGTGATGAAATTTCTGCATCAGGCCCTGTTGCGTCTCCTTATCGAAATAGATTACTACATTTCGACAGAAGATTATATCCATTTTCTCAGACAGGCCGAAGTCGTTGTCCATGAAATTAATCCTTTTAAAGGAAACCATGGCACGGAGTTTCGGGCAGATACGGATGAGGCCACGCTGCCGGTCACGGCTTCGCAGCAGATACCTTTTCTTGATATGCATGGCGATGTCGTCCGTCCGTTCCTCCGGGTAGATGGCCTTTTTGGCGGTTTCGAGGATCCTTGTGCTGATGTCCGAGGCGAGGATGGAAAAGCGGCATCCGTGCTGTTCGGCGGCGAAGTCGGAGGTGACCATGGCCAGGGTATACGGTTCTTCGCCGCTCGAGCATCCGGCGCTCCAAATACGAATCGGCTGGGAAGGGGACCGGTCGCGCTTGCTGAGGATGGTCGGCAGGGCCTTTTCAGTCAAGAAATCGAAATGGCCTGGCTCGCGAAAAAAATCGGTCTTATTGGTGGTTACCACATCGATGAGGTGGACGAGTTCCGATTGCAGTCCCTGCGGACTGAAGACGAACTCACCGTATTCCTCAAAGGTGGCGAGGTCATGGGTCTTGAGGCGCTTTTGCAGGCGCGCCTCCAACATGGTTTTTTTGCTTGGCGGCAATTGAATGCCGACTTGATCATAGATAAAGGAACTGAACTGCTGAAAAACTTTGTCCTTCATCTTAGCTGGTTGGGCGAAAGTCATGGCTGCTCGCTTTCCTGCCTTTGAGTACCTTATTCGTACGTGCCTTCAAGATGTTTTTGGTTCCCATGCAGTGCATGGGAACCAAAAACGCCGCCGCTTATTGCTCTGCACCTCCCTGCAATTCGGTCAGTTCCGCCGCAGAGAAAACCTTGTCGATATCGAGAATCATCACAAAGCTTTCTCCCACCTTGCCCATACCCTTGATGAATTCGGTGTTGAGCTTGGTGCCGAGTTTCGGTGCCGGTTCGATGTTCTCCGGTTCCATATCCACCACCTCCTGCACCGAGTCGGCAAGGACGCCGAGAACAATGCCATCGCCGCTCAGGTTGACCTCGACGACGATGATGCAGGTGTTGATGGTTTGTTCGGTGCGTTGCATGCCGAAGTTCAGTTTCAGGTCAATAACCGGCACAACGCCACCGCGCAGATTGATGACCCCGCGCATGAAGTCCGGGGTCTGCGGCACTTTGGTAATGGATGTTATTTCGAGGATCTCCCTGACTTTGGCGACGTCAAAGGCAAAGATCTCATCGGCCAGTTTAAAGGTGAGATACTGAACAGTTTCAGTAATTCCTGCTACACTCATGGTTGTTCCTCCTTGACCCGATCAGAATTTTTCAAATTCTTCATCAAGATAATCCGCTCCACCCTTGCCGCCCATGTCGAGATGAATCGCTCCTCCCTCGGATTTGCCGGGTTTGGCTTTCTTGGCTGCCGCCGGTTTGGAGGCGTTGGTTGGCTTGGGAGCTGCAGCATGGCTGATTGCCAGTTGTCGCTGCGGCAGTTGCCGTTGTGGACTGCTTGCCCCGTGCCGCTGGCCCTTGGTGTCAAGGGTAAAGAAGGCGATGGTTGCCTTCAGTTGCTCGGCCTGGCTTGACAGCTCTTCTGTGGTCGAGGCCATCTCTTCCGCCGATCCGGCGTTCTGCTGGATAACCTGATCGAGCTGCTGGATGGCTTTGTTTATTTGGTCGGCACCGGTATCCTGTTCCTTACTGGAGGCACTGATTTCCTGTACCAGCTCGGCGGTCTTCTGAATATCCGGGAGCATCTTGTTCAACATATCACCGGCCTGCTCGGCAATGGCAACGCTTGAGGTCGAGAGTTTGCTGATTTCGCCTGCTGCCGACTGACTGCGTTCCGCGAGCTTTCGAACCTCGGAGGCGACCACGGCAAAGCCCTTGCCGTGTTCTCCGGCCCTTGCCGCTTCGATGGCGGCGTTCAAGGCCAGGAGGTTGGTCTGGCGGGCGATCTCCTCAATGATGGAGATCTTGGTGGCGATTTCCTTCATGGCCGAAACCGTCTCCATAACCGCTTTCCCGCCTTCTCTTGCGTCGGCAGCACTCTTCACGGCGATCTTTTCGGTCTGCATGGCGTTGTCGGTGTTCTGGCGGATATTCGAGGCCATCTGCTCCATACTTGAGCTGATTTCCTCGGCGCTGGCCGCCTGTTCGGTTGCACCCTGCGACATCTGCTGGGCGGTGGCGGACATTTCCTGGCCGCCGGTGGCGACGTTGTCGGCGGCACCCTGTACCTCAGTGACCACTTCCTTCAATTTGTCGACCATGTTGGCGAGAGATTCCATCAGCTCGTCGTTTTCGCTCCGTTTTTTCAGTTCCACCATCAGATTCCCCTGCGCTACCTGCTTGGCATTGGCGGTGATTGAGTTGGTGGCCTCAATGAGGACGTTGAGGTTGTTTTTGATCTGATTGTACTGACCTTTATAGGTATCGGTGATGGTTGGCGGCATGTCACCCTTGGAGACCCTGGCGACATAATCGGCGGTGACCATGAGCGGTCCGACGATATTGGTGACCGTATCGTTGATTCCGGAAACCAGCTTGTTCCAGCCGCCGACAAAGAGACCTGCATCAGCACGTTTCTCCAGTTGTCCGTCGGCTGCGCCCTGAATGAGGACGTCGGTCTGGGCCAGCAGGTCGTTCATCATCTTGACCATGTTGTTCAGGTTGCCCTTGATGACGTTATACTCGCCTTTATATTCGGTGGTGATGGTTGGCGGGATGACGCCTTTCGATACCTTGTCTACATAGTCGGCGGTGACCCGCATAGGACCCACAATGTTGACCACGGTATCATTGACTCCAGCCACCAGCTTGTTCCAACCGCCGACAAAGAGGCTGGTATCGGCCCGTTTGTCAAGCTCGCCATTGGCCGCGCCCTGAATGAGGATATCGGTTTGGGCAAGAAGATCGTTCATCATCTTGACCATGTTGTTCAGGTTGCCCTTGATGACGTTATACTCACCTTTATACGAATCGGTAATGGTCGGCGGGATAATGCCTTTCGATACCTTGTCTACATAGTCAGCGGTGACCCGCATAGGACCCACGATATTGACGACGGTGTCATTGACTCCAGCAACCAGTTTGTTCCAGCCGCCGACAAAGAGTGTGGCATCGGCGCGTTTATCGAGCTCGCCATTGGCAGCGCCCTGGATGAGGACGTCGGTCTGGGCAAGAAGATCGTTCATCATCTTGACCACATTATTGAGGTTGAGTTTGATTTGATTGAAATCGCCGTTATAGCTGTCGGTAATAGTCGGTGGGATATCGCCTTTGGAGATACGGTCGACATATTCGGCGGCCACATTGAGCGGTCCGATAACCGCATCGAGACAATCATTGACGCCCTGGACGATATTTTTGAACTCACCTTGATGTTTGGCGGCATCGGCGCGGGTGGCAAGTTTACCCTCTACAGCAGCTTTCGAGAGCATCTTGGCGTCGGCAACAAGGGCATCAACGGCAGTGATACAGACGTTGAGGTTGTTTTTGATCTCGTTGAAATCGCCGTTATAGCTGTCGGTAATCTTCGGCGGAATGTCGCCTTTGGAGATGCGGTCGACATATTCAGCGGCCACATTGAGCGGTCCGATGACCGCGTCAAGGCAGTTATTGACGCCGACGACGATCTTCTGGAAATCACCCTGATGTTTCGAGGCATCGGCGCGAGTGGCAAGTTTACCATCAACCGCCGCAACCGAGAGCATGTTGGCATCGGAAACCAGGGCGCGGATCGATTCGACCATTTTCTTCATGGCCGCCATAACGCTGTTTGTATCTCCTGAAGCAAGAGTAATTTCCCGCGACAGATCACCGGCTCCGACCATAGTGGCGATTTCACCCACCTGTTTGGGATCGGCACCGAGCTGTTTCATGACGATACGGGCGATAAAGAGGCCGAGGCCGATTGCCATCAGGGCACCAAATGCAGCCAGAATAGTCATGATGGTGCTGGCTCTGGTGGCAAGGGCGGTATTTTCCTCAGAGATAAGGTTTCCTTGTTTCACTTTTGCTTCCATCATCTTTTCAAGGACATTCTGCTCATCACGGGAAGCTTTAGCCCCATCGCCTTGCAGAATAGCCCTGGCTTCATCAGGCTTCCCTTCCATACTCAGTTGGACAACTTTATCCAGCAACGGACCATAGACCGCTCGGGTTTTTTTGAATTCATCAAAAAGTTTTCGACCGTCATCGGTGAAGATGGTTTTTTCATAGAGATCGGAGTTTTTACTTATGGTTTCCCGGAGTTCCTTGATTCGACCAGCGAAATTTTCTCGATCCTTCGGCGTGGTGGCGGCAACAACATCCCTGGAATTGACTCTCACTCGCTGGAAAGCAATTGAAATATCGGCCAATTGACCAATTGGGACGGTTACTTTATCGTACATCATTGAATATGATGCATCTATCTGTTTGATATTATAAATTCCAAATCCTCCTATAGCCCCGGCAATAATCGCCACCATGATAAATCCGGCCAGCAGTTTTCCTTTCAGTGTCATGTTGTTGAACCAGCTCATGTCTTTTCCTCCATGAAATGTTTGTATTTCCAGCCTTGGTTGTTGATTGAAGTGGGTATTTGGCGCATCGTTTCTTGAGAATTAAGTAATGTTTTCTTTATTCTGCATGGTGGCCCCTCCTCTTCTGTTGTCTAGCCATTGGTTTATTCAACATAGCTATTACGCTCGCTTCTTTTGTTTTGGCTCAATTGCTTGCCTTGATGGCCTGTTCACGCTTTCGTAGATTGTCCAGCGCCTGGCGGATTATTTTCTCGCACCCTTCTGTGCGCGGGGCATCATGGCCGGCGTAGATGCCTTTTATCTTTTTTCCGGCAAGTTTCGTCAGACCCTCCAAGTATTCCCTGGTGTACATCTCACAGCTTTGATCCGGTTTTAACTGGGTGTCGCCTGAGAACAGGGCCTTTATAGCAGGTGCATAAAGACAGATGGAATCCGAGGAATGACCGGGGGTGTGGATGACTTCGAGGAAATCATCACCTGCCTTGATGAAACGGCCATCCGGAAGAAGTTCATCAACCCCGGGACCGTCAATCGCCGCCAGCACCCGGGCCTTATAACGTTCTTTAACCGCCATGACGCCTGCGGCATGATCAAAATGGTTATGGGTGAGGATGATCTGGGCAATCGCCACCTTGCCAAAACCAGTTGAGATCCGCTCGATTTCCTCAAGGACATACCCATCGATGCCGGGATCGATAAGGGTGTTGACATCTTCGACCCGGTTCCAGTCGCCGAGGATGAGATAGGAGCGGCAACTGTAGGTCCGGTCGTTCTTTTTCAAGGCAATGATGCGCACGACTCAGTCTCCGACCTTTTTGTATACCTGAGCATCCGGCACGACCTGGGTGAAAAGGTGCGCCACCTCGGACGGCAGTTTTTGGGTGTTTTCATTGGCCAGATAGCCGCCGGGGGCTAAGGCGCGGTGGAACATCTTGAAGACCTCCACCCGTTCGGGGTACTGAAAGTGGAGAAGGACATTTTTGCAGACGATCAGACAGTAGTCCTGGCCGACGGGTTTCAGCGACAACAGGTCGTGATACTGGAAGAAAATCCGGTCGCGAAGGATAGGTTTGACGCGGGAGTGGCCGGGTTTGTCGGCCGGCTCGAAATATTTTTGCAAAAGCTCGGGCGGAGTGCGCTGCAATTCGTCATTTGGGTAGGTCGCGGCGGTAACGATATCACCGAAATTATTGGCACTGTCATAGTCGCTGGCATCGATGCGCAGATTCTTAAAACCGAAGGGGTTCATCTTTTCGGCAAAAATCATGGCGATGGTATAGGTTTCCTGGCCGAGGGCACTGCCGGCATCCCAGATCTTGATCCGGCTCCGGCCGCTGGCATAGGGGATCATATGATCGGCAGCGTGCTCAAGAGTTGGTTGATCGCGCATGAAAAAAGTGAATGCCATGAGAGTTCCTCGTTCTTCAAGTGAATCTTGCCTTAGGGCTTTGCGAAAAACATGCCACCCACAAGAGCATGTATAAAACATGTTTATTTACAGGATATTGCAGATCGTATTTGGTATTTTAGGACGCAGTGGGAGTACTATTTGCTGGTGTGGCACTGATAATGAACGGCAAAGGGAGGTAAATTTGCCTCCTCTATATGCCGAGGTTAGCGGCAATTTTTCCTTCAGTCCGCCCAGTCTGTCTTAAATATGGCTGCCAACGATTTGGAAATAAAGAGAAATAGAAATAAAATTACGATGAGAAGCCGAGCCGCGATAGGGGAGGTTATTTTACCTCCCTTTCGGTGTTCAATGTATTTTGAAAAACATAAAAGGGGACATTCATGGCCTTTACTTTTTAATCAATGTGGGCTACATTGTAGCCCAAAAGGAGGATTTTACAATGGCAACAAACACAATCGTTCGCGCAAGGATTGACGGCCAGCTCAAAGAGGAAGCCGAGGCGGTACTTGCCTCAATAGGTTTGAGCGTTTCCGATGCTTTTCGGTTAATGATGGTGCGGATAGCAAAGGAAAAAGCATTACCTTTTGCCCCGCTTATTCCAAATGATGAAACCATTGCGGCCATGAAAGCTGCGCGGAAAGGCGAGCTTATTAAAGTTGGTTCCGTCAAAAACCTGATCGAGAGTCTTAATGCGGGAGGTTAGATACACCCACCGGTTCAAGCGCGACTATAAACGGGAGCAATCAGGACGGCACGGAAAAAGCCTGAATGCCGCCCTCATGAAGGTCGTCAACCTGCTTGCTGCCGGACACGGTGTTGCCATACCGTAATTTTGACCACCCCCTTTCCGGTGACTGGGCCGACCATCGAGATTGCCACATAAAACCCGATCTTGTTCTGATTTATCGAAAACCAGACGACGAATATCTCGACCTTGTGCGCCTTGGCTCTCACAGCGAACTTGATTTATAGGAAAAAAATAGTCCCATATTTTTGGAGCCCCTCCCCTATTTTTGTTTCTGGCTCTGTTGCCATTCTTGAAATTCCGACAACTTAAGCCGGTATCTGATGATGCTCCCCTCGTGCAGGTTCTGCACGGCAGCAAGAGCCATCTTAGCGAAGACTTGCCGGTCTTTTTCAAGCACCAGTTCATTTGCCAGTTCCTGAATATTCTGTAGTGTTGGCAGGATACGGTTCCGAACAATTGTCCTCACAACCTTGATCAATGCCTCCCGATAGCGGATACGCAGAGGATCCGGCTCGGCAACGGTTTGTGTGATTGCCATGTAGCGCTGGCATGAACGCTCATAGGCCCAGACAAACAGATCTCGAAGCAGATCAATCTGATTGCATTCATACACCCCCAAAGTACCTTCCATATAGGCCCTTTCCGGCACATCAATGAAGGAGAGCGGACAAAGGTTGTTTCGAATAAGTGGGATGTTCGCTCCCAGTCTGGAAACACGCTTGTTGACATCCTCGAATGGCTGCAGATAAGGTACCTGTACCAGCACGAAGAAGGCCTGTTCGAAAGGATCGGCAATGGCTGCGGCTTTCTGTAAGAGCAGATGAAAACAGTCTTCCAGAACCTGGGGCATAGCAAGAGGGAGAAAGGTTGACCCTGAAATCTCTACTGGTCTGCGCCGTAATCGTCCACAGGCGGTTTCGTCAGGGAGCAGGTTTTCCGAAAGAATTGCATGGAGATTGCGAAAGGTAAAGGGGTCGAAGCCGATTTGATCGGCCTCGGTGATGAGCATTTCGATGGCCGCCTTGTGATTGAGGATCATCTGGGTTTCCAGGATGTCTTTGCCCTCGGCCGCCTGGCCGAATTCGATCAGGTTTTGGGTGTCGAGACGGCTATAGGTATTTCCCTCAAGCCGTGAAGAGGCAAAGGACAGATCAATCAGTAACCGGTTAAGGATTTCCCGAGCATAGGTGCCGGCCGGACGAACTCCGACTGCAGTTCTTCCCATCTCATGGAACTGTGTGCGCAGGGAAAGGGAGAGATAAAACGTGACGCCCGGTTGATAATCATCGAGAAATGAACGTTGGTAGCCCACAGGTTTTCGGCGCATCAGCGGCTGCCGCACGAGGTCGCGAATAATTGCCCCTTCCGGAGAAACCGGGATATACGTTTCGGCCTCGCCTCTGGTTGAGGTCGGGGTATTTATCGGCAACGACGTGGTGAAGGCGCTATGGGATTGCTTGTAAATAAGGGCAATACTTTCGCCGTATGTGATGATCCGCCCTTCCTGCAGGAGTCGTTGCAGACGACGCTGCAAGGTCCGACGATTGACACCAGGCAAATGCAGGGCAAGCGCTCTTTCAAGCGCCGAGATACCAATTCCCTCGGGAAATTCGCTAATCACCCGTTCAATCTGGTTTAATTCTTCGGCAGGTACGATGCGCGGCATGGTTTTTCTCCGTTGTGATTAACAAGGAAAATTTGCGCGCCAATGATATTGACGCGCGACACTAAGGAATGACACTACTTATGTCACGCTTTAGTGTCGCGCGTCAATAAAAAAATCCAAATTAGGGACACTTCCCTTATTTGTCGCAGGTCTGCCTGTGGCGCAGTAGCTCACAGGTAGGTGAAGAAACCATTGCGGCAATGAGAGCTGCGCGGAAAGGCAAGCTTATTAAAGTTGGTTCAGTCAAAAACCTGATCGAGAGTCTTAATGCGGGAGCTTAGAGATAGTCGCGCACCGGAATGCAGAAAAACTCGTGCAGAGGAATCCCCTGCCCGCCGACGAGAAGGGAGCGTTGCGGCTTGCACTCCCGGATGAAGGCCGCAATTCCCGGAAGATTTTGGTGACTCCCGCCCTTCGTCACCGCCCGCTTTGGTCTTCATTCTGGCGATCTCCCATTGCTGCTCTACCCATACGCCGCCCTGCAGAGTCGGTTCGTCGGCAGAGGCATAATGGGCGGGAAAGGGAGCCTCTTCCATGACCTGCCGCGCCAAGGTTGTCTTTCCCACCTGACGCGGCCCGGTCAACACTTGGATGAACCTGCGAGGCTCCTTTAGCCGCTGTTGTAACACTTTGCAAATTGGCCGTTTATACATTTTTAGCACCGCTGAAGTTAATTTTACTCACTACATTGAGTAAAATTACTCCATACCGCAAAAGTGTCAATGGAAACGTAACAATGAACCATCTCCGATACCCTGTTCCCGCATGTCACGGCATTCCATCCAATACCTCCCTAATGATTGCCGCGATATCCTTTTTGGCCAACGACCCTGCCGGGCTATCTTCCTGGGCCAATTGCCTGGAGGATTTTCCTTTCTTCTTCGGCTTCTTTACGGTCGGTGATGTCTGAGATGATACCGTACCAGAGCGTTCCACCATCCGCCATTCGCTCCGGTTGCGCTTGAGACCAGCGCCAGCGGAGGCCTTGTCTTGGAAGATTGACTCTAAATTCGCAATAAAATGTTGCCAAAGTATGTGCTGATTCCTGGATGGAGGAGGCAACGTTGGTAAAGTCGTCCGGATGCAAGCGCCCAAAAACCGGGGTGGCGTCTTCTCGAACCTCCTCGGGGGTCACTTCGTATATGGTGTTTATGCCCGGACTTGCATAGGGAAAGGCGGAACGCCCATCAGGATATAACCGGTATTGGTAGACGACGCCGGGTACGAGACGGGCCAGGTTGGCGAGCAGAACATGACTTTCCTGCAGCTCTTTCTCCACCTGCTTGCGTTGCTGGATTTCAAGCTGCAGATAGTACGTTCGCTTGGTCACCAACCGTCTAAGATACCATACCCCGAAAATCATTAAGAAAAGCAAAAGAGGAACAATGATGAAAAGCAATTGCTTCAGGAGATCGCTGAAGGCAACTTGCGGTTTCGGGAAAATCGGCGCAAACCATTTTTCATAGAGGAGATTGTAGGTGCCGTTTAAAGAGATGATTGCCAGACCTTCATTTAACTGGGCGAGCAGCTGTATATTGCCTTCCGGGACGGCAAAGCAGAACTTTTGCTCGAAGCCCTCAAGTTTTAAGGCCATCGGTTTGAGGGACGAAATATTTTTCTGTTCGACCGGAACTACATTGGTTCCTGCTTAAGTTCATTCCAAGGGCCAACCTTGAAGGTGACCGACAGGCCGACAGCTTCAGTTGCGGCCTTCAGCAAATAAACCGTCCCTCCACCGGGCTCGCTGTGGCAGGTTACGAAAAATGTACACATATAGCTCATAATATGCTTATATGTGAGCTATAAAAAGGAGTTTTATAGCTCATGACACAAATAAAATGGAATTGGCAAAAAGCTGATTGGACAAAATTCACCTACAATATAAATGTTATAGCGGAATTAGAGAGAGTTTTCTTAAAACAATCCGGGGTTTCGCTTGGTGTTGTCAGGCATCTTTCCGGTGAAGATCAAGACCAACTCATTGTTGAACTGGTAAGTAACGAAGCCCTGAAAACATCTGAAATAGAGGGGGAATTTTTAGACCGAGAGAGTCTTCAATCTTCTATTAGAAGAGAGTTTGGCTTAGGTTTACAGAATCATTTTCATGCAAAACCAGCGGAAGCGGGGATAGCTGAAATGATGAAAGATATTTTCACCAATTACGCCGCACCATTAACAAAAGAAACTCTCTGCGACTGGCATCAGATGCTCATGTCCGGTAGAAAAAACATTGAAATAGGATGCTATCGAACATACAAAGAGGGAATGCAAATTGTATCAGGAAGGTATGATAAACCCAAAGTCCATTTTGAGGCGCCACCATCGACAGATGTTCCGAAAGAAATGGAGAAGTTTCTCCAATGGTTCAATGCATCGGCTCCTGCCGGACAAGAGCCCTTAACTCCCCTGGTGATGGCCGGAATTGCTCATATTTATTTTGTTTCAATCCATCCTTTTGAAGATGGAAACGGACGAATCGGACGGGGAATAGTTAAGAAGACATTATCGCAAAATATGGGTCAACCCATGATTATTGCGCTTTCTTCAACCATTAATGACAAGAAAAGGGACTATTACTCTACCTTGGCAAGGCAATGCCAAGAAAACGATATAACAGAATGGCTTGTTTATTTTGCCAAGACCATTATTGACGCACAAGAACAGACCATCAGGCAAGTTGATTTAATCATAACTAAAGCAAAATTTTTTGATGCCCACAAAGAAAACCTCAATCCTCGTCAATTAAAAGTCATTAACCGGATTTTCCAGGAAGGGCGGAGAGGTTTTGAGGGTGGATTCAGTGCCAAGAATTATCAAGCAATTGCTAAAACTCCCGCAGCAACAGCAACACGCGATTTGCAGGATTTGCTCATTAAGGGCATCTTTTCGAAGACCGGTCAGCTCAAGAGCACTCGATATACTTTGGACCTTTCTCCTTTCGAGCCGAGCCCTCCAGGATGGAGGGGGGCCGGAAAAGAAAAGAAGAAAGTATGAATGGGTCGGCTATCCTCTTTTGGCGCTTCATTTTCGGCTGTTTTTTGTCGGCAATCTGATCGTAAAGGTCGTTCCTTCACCGCGAATGAAAAAAGAAGGTTCATGAAAAAATACAATGTGAACCTGATTATACATATTGTTCATGTTCCGAGGTCTCAGCCATCTTCGCCAAATCCCCCGGTGAAAGAATGAGGGCTACCGAGCCGTCGCCGAGGATGGTCGCCCCGGAGATGCCCTTGATGTCCTGGTACAGCAGGCCGAGCGGTTTGATAACCGTCTGGTGTTCGCCGACGACAAAGTCGACGACAAAGCCGATGCGCGTACCGTGGACCGCAACGATAACGATCTGTTCGATTTCCGGGCGCTCGCCGGGTACGCCGAACTGCTCCCTGAGGCAGATATACGGGGTCAGATGGCCGCGGACGTTAGCGACATTGCGGCCATGCGAGGTAACGATATCCTCCCTTGATAACTCGACGCATTCCTCGATTGCGGCCAGCGGCAGGACAAAATGGCTGTCGCCGATTTTTACCAGGAGGCTTTCGATAATGGCCAGCGTCAGGGGGATTTTCAGGGTGATAGTGGTGCCGACGCCAAGCTTGCTGTCAACGACGATGGTGCCGCGCAAGCCCTCAATGCCGCGTTTGACGACATCCATGCCGACACCCCGCCCGGAAACGCTGGTGACCTTGGCGGCCATGGAAAAGCCCGGGGCGAAGATATAGCTGTAGATCTCCTGATCGGAGAGTTCGGCGGTGGGGGACACCATGCCGAGTTCGATGGCCTTCTTGTGGATGGCGTCGCGGTTGATGCCGCCGCCGTCGTCATAGATGGTGATAAGCACAGAATCACCGGCGTGTTCGGCGCCCATGCGAATGGTGCCGACAGCCGGTTTTCCGGCGGCGATACGCTTATCCGGTTTCTCGATACCGTGGTCGATGCTGTTGCGGATGATATGCACCAAGGGGTCGTTCAGTTTTTCGATGACCGTCTTGTCGATCTCGGTTTCGGCCCCGAAGGTCTCCATCTCGATCTCTTTGCCGAGCTCGTTGGACAGATCGCGGACCAGCCGTTTGAATTTACTGAAGGTGCTGCCGATGGGCAGCATACGGATGTTCAGGGCGGTGTCGCGCAGCTCATTGGTCAACCTCTCCACCTCTTCGGCGATGGCCACAAAGTCGGCATCGCCCATCTTGTTGGCGACCTGGGTGAGGCGGGCCTGGACGGTGACCATCTCACCGACCAGATTGACCAGCTGGTCGAGCCTCTCAGCCGGTACCCGGATGGAGGCTGCGGCCTCGGGGGCGGCGGTGCGCTCTTGCCGGGTGGTTTTCACATGCTGCTGTTCGACCAGGGCCGACTCGACCTTTTCCTGGCTTACCGCCCCGCTTGCCACCAGCAGCTCGCCGAGGGGTCTTTGCTGCTGCAGTACCGTTTGCAGCAGGTCCGGCAACAGGTCGCCGCGGTCGATGAGGATCTCACCCAGTTTGCGCACATCGTCGTCGGCCTTGCCGACGTCGTCGATCAGTTTGATGGTGATACGGCAATCGTCCTCGACAAAGATAAAGACATCCTTGATGGCCGACTCGCCGCGGCTGGTGCTCAGGACTATATCCCAGGAAAGATAGCAATGTTCGGCAACCAGGGATTCAAGGGTTGGAATATTATTGAATTGGGCGGTGATCCGGCAGGTGCCCAGGTCACGCAGTTCATTGAGCAGGGACAGCGGATTGCTGCCGCAGAGCAGCAGTTCTCGGTTTGGTTCAAAACGGACGCGCCAGGTTTGCATTCCCGTCTCTTGCGGCTTTGCCACCTCTATGGGCGGGGCCTCGGCGGCAGCTTGGCTCTTGGCTGCCTCGGCTGGTTGAGCCAAGGTGCGCAGGCCGGCGATGATGGCCCGGCCCTCACTGCTGTCGGCCTCACCGAGGCCCGACGAGGCATCGAGGAGCGCCGAGATATGGTCGCGGGACAGCAAAGTCAGGTTGAGGAGCTCCTTGGTGACCTTCATCTTGCCGTTGCGGACCAGATCAAAAACCGTTTCCACCTCGTGGGTGAAGGTGGCGATTGCGTCGAAGCCGAACATTGCGCCGGAGCCCTTGATCGTGTGCATGGCCCGGAAGACGCGGCTGATAAGGTCATGGTCATCCGGGGTATCTTCCAGCTCAAGAAGAGATGATTCCAGCTCGGTGAGCAATTCGATCGCTTCTTCACGATAGGCGGCAATGTGTTGTTCCATCATGGCGTACGTCCTTTATGTCCCGGTTAGCTTTCAGGTTGGCACTTCACTTATCATAGGGGCAGCAAATGCATCCTACTGCACTGCAATACGTCGGCCTTCTATCGGCCTCCTAGCCCAGCAATTTTTTGACCACGGCGATGAGCTGTTCCGGTTTGAACGGTTTGACGATCCAGCCGGTGGCCCCGGCGGACTTGCCCTCCGATTTTTTGCTGTCCTGCGATTCGGTGGTCAGCATGACGATGGGGATGAATTTATTGAGGGCGCCGGCCCGCACCCCCTTGATGAGGCCGATGCCGTCGAGCTTTGGCATGTTCAGGTCGGTCAGCAGCATATCGACTTTTTTGCTGCCGAGCTTTGTCAGCGCGTCCTGGCCGTCCACCGCCTCAATGACCTCGTAGCCGTTTTGCTTGAGGGTGAAGGCGACCATCTGCCGCACACTTGCCGAATCGTCGGCGGTCATTATCAACTTGCCCATTATTTCGATCCTCCGAACTTACGAAAACATGATGGGTTCTCTATTTTACAGTGATCGTGGCGCTCAGAACCGGCGACAACGGCAAGATGCAACAGGCTTGCCGGCAGAGAGCCACGGTACATAAATTTCTTTCCCGCCGCGGCTGCGGTCTGACAGGCCGAGCAGAAAACCTGCAGGGCGGTGATGTCCATTTCAACGTTTTCGCGGAATTCGATGACTACGGTTGCCGCCTCCGCAAGACCGCTGCGCAGCTGCTGGACGAAGTCGGCGATAGTTTCAATGGTCAGGCGATCGCCGCTGTTGATGACCCGCTCGTCGTCGTGGTCGCCGTTCAGGGCATTTTGCACTTCGTCGAAAAGTTTGCCGGTACCTTGGGGTTTTACCATGCTGTCTCCTTGTTGTCCGGTGTTTCTTGACAAATGGAATTACTTGTTGGTCTTGGCCAGGAAGCGACCCAGTTCGCCGTCTGCTTGGAGTATATGTGATTCCAGCCAATTTTGCAAAAAAGTGAGAATTTCCAGGAAAAAGGGTTTTTGTTTCTTTAGGTAATTATCATGCATTTCAATGAGTTGTGTGGAGAATTCAGCATGTTTTTGTTGGTGTTGCTGTATGTCGGGAAAGCCGCTCTCCGCCATCACCTTTTCTTCTGCGGCAAAATGGTAGGTCGCATAATCGATGAGTTCCTCGAACAATTCCGCCAGGATATCGGGAGGAGCCTGGCGAAGGAAATCCCGGTGCGTCTTGTTAAGCAGTTCGACGAGGTGCAGGTGGTGCTCGTCAATTTGCGCTACGCCGATAAAAAAACGATCCTGCCATATAAAAATTGCCATTCTTTCACTCCATTTCTAAAAAAGGTCGACATTATCACCGAATTCCGTATTGCTTGCCGGAGTTACGGTGGTTTTTTTCTGAACTTTAGCTGGACCGACTCCATGCCTGCCGGCGATACTTTCATGGATTCGCCGCTCGCTTTCCATGGTGTAGCGCTTGGCCATGAGCCGCAGATCCTCTTTAAATGCCGCACTGGCCGGGTGCAGCTGCCTGGCCTCATTGAAAATCTTCTTCAAATCTCCCAATACGGCATCGGCCAGGGTCTTGGTCCGTTCGTGCACGTCAATGCCGCCGGTGAGGTTTTCAATCTCCTTGGAAAGAAAGTCGACCTGATTTTTCACCTGGGAAAGCAGGGCAAGAAGTTCGTCGCCCATGCGATTGAGGGTTGAAAGGATACTGGTCAGTTCATCCTTCATGGCGGTCAGCTGCACCGTGAGATTTTCCTCGCTGCTGTTTGCATCGGCGGACAGCTCATGCGTGGTCGAGTCAATCTCCGCCAGGGTTTTGCTGATCAGGTCGGTGCGGTCCACCGCTTCATTCGACAGCTGGCCGATTTCTTCGGCCAGGACACTGAGCGATGCACCCTCTTCACCGGTGGAGGCGGCCTTGATTCGGGCATTGAGGGCGATCTGGATAATATCGCGGCCAATACCCTCGATATCGGTAACAAAGCCGGTGATCTTTCCCACCGTCCCGGTGACGTCCTGCATGATCTTCGCCACTTCGGCATTGCTGTCGGCACAGGAGCCCAGGAGGCTGGCAAGCGAGGTCATCTGGTTGCTGACCTCATCGATAAACGAGGTGCCGGAGGCATCAATCGTTCCGGTTTGTTCAAAGATATCCGCCGCCATCTGCTTTTGTTTACTGCCTATCGAGCGGAGATTGCCGACAATGGCGACCACCGCCGAGTAAAGCTCGGATGAGGCGAACTGCAACTGCGCCTGCTGCAGTTCGCAGACATCGCCGACCTTACCGATGAGGGTCCGGCGACCTTCGTCACCTGTGGGGTCGCCCGCGGCCGAAAGCGCCGCAAAAGCCGGCAGCAGGCCTTCAATGGCGGAGACGACATGCTCAACCTGTTGTCGATAAATATCATGAAACTGCATCGATTGAACAATCGTACTGATATTGCTGGTGTTTTCTGCAGAAGTGGCGGAGATCAGGTAGCCCAGCCGGGAGAAGTGACCGTTGATCGCCTCCAGTTCGCCCAGGCTCTCGGCCGTATTGCTGCGGGAAATCTCGGCCTTGGCGTCCTGTTCTTCCTTGGCGGTTGCAATGTGGCTGCTGTTCTTATTGATGCTGGTTGTCAGCAGGCCGCGAAGCTCCTGGATGGTGTTGACCTTTTCTTTTATGAGCTGCGACAGTTTCTTAATATCCATGGCGAGATTGATGAATTCACTGCCCATTTCCCCAATATGGGTGCTCTCGATCTTGATCGACACCTCAAGGATATAGAGATGTTTACACATCCTCTTCACCCCGGAAAGCGGCGTTTCCACCTCTTTCAGCAGGTTGCCCACGGCATTCAAGGTGGTGCGGCTGGTGTCGCTTTGACTCTGGGCCTGGCCCAGGTACCTGTCCATGTCACTGAGGATTTCCCGTAATCGATCGATCAGCGCTTGCAGACGCTCGCCTGAGGCTACCTCGACCAGCTGCTGCGCCGTACCGGAAAGGTCGAAGGCCTGTTGATGAATTTCCTGCATCCGGGCGCCGATCTGCAGAAATTCGCGCTCAGTGGCGCCGGCCAGTCGGCGCAGTGTTTCGAGGGAAGAGGTGAGAATGGGGCGCCAGACCTGGAGGTGATCCGTTCCTGCCGAGATTGTGCTATGTAAAGGTCGGGGATCGATTAGCATAGCGTCTTCCTGACCGATGTGCGGTGGTTGGGATGAATCGGAAGTTGACGCGGCCGCCGTGTCACGCTGTCCATCTTTTTACCTCCTCTTCCGTCTTTCCCCTGCCCGAGATGGCTGCAAGGGTGGAAAATTCGCAGGGCTGTCGTTTTCCGATGATTGTCGGTATCACTTTGATTCCCCGTTGATTTGCTGCTGGCTTGAAAAACCTGAGGGTATTCCGGCCATTGCCGACGCTGATTTTTAGAGTTGCCTGCAAGGGTGTAAGCGAGAAACATGCCAGAACCTCCTGTTATAAAATATATGTAATATGCGTTGGATACGTCTCTATCTGTATGGCCTTGCCGAGAGTACCTCGGGGGAGGTGAATTTACCACCGCTGTCTTGGGCATTGGATCACACTTTGCCAAGTACCTGGCGGATGAGCACGGCAATGTCTTTCTGGGCCAGGGGTTTCATGGCAAAACCCTTGATGCCCATAGCCATGGCTTTGGTTTCCGAGATAAGGCTACTGTATCCCGTACAGAGAATAATGGGGATATCAGGTCGTATCTGCAGGAGGCGCCGGGAAAGGTCTTCACCCGTCATACCCGGCATGGTCTGATCGCACAGGACCAGGTCAAATTTCTTCGGCTCATTTTGGAAGGTGGTAAGGGCTTCGAGGCTGCTCATTCTGCTGGTCACCCGGTAGCCCAACCGTTGCAGCATCATTTGGCCAATCTGCAGGAGAATTTCCTCGTCATCGACAAGGAGAATATGTTCCGTACCGAACGGGGAGGGCTGCGGCCATTCAATTTCTTGCAGCGTATGTTGTTCTACGGTCGGCAAGGTTATTTGAAAAACCGTCCCTTGTCGCAGGCGACTGTCGCAGGTAATGTAGCCACCATAGCTGCGGACAATGCCATGCACCATGGAAAGGCCCATGCCGGTCCCCTTGCCGACTTCTTTTGTAGTGAAAAAGGGATCGAATATTTTGTCCAGGATCTCCGGGGCAATCCCCTCGCCGCTATCGCTAATCGACAGCTGCAGGTAGTTCCCCGGGGGTATATCAGGGTTGCCGCCGAGGTCTTCCCGGGAGTGGCATTTCTTGTGCAAACCTACGGTGAGGGTGCCACCGTGCATCTCCATGGCATGGAAGGCATTGGTGCAGAGGTTCATCAGTATCTGGTGAATCTGGGTCGGGTCGGCAAGAATAGTGCCTGCCTCCGGATCTATATCCTGCTGTATGGCAATGGTTGTCGGTATTGAGGCCCGCAGCAGTTTGAGGGCTTCTTTGATGATGGTTGCAGGCTGCACCGGGATGCGTTCGGTTTCCTCTTGGCGGCTGAAAGCGAGTATCTGTTTCACCAGTTCTTTGGCCCTATTTCCAGCTTTAAGAACTTGATTAATATCCTGGACACTTGCCGAAACCGCCAGGGCGTCATCGCGAATCATTTCCGCATAACCGATGATGGCCCCGAGAATATTGTTGAAATCATGGGCGATTCCCCCGGCCAGGGTGCCGATGGCCTCCATCTTCTGGACATGGCGCAACGTATTTTCCATGTCCATCTCGGCGGTGATATCCCGCTTGATCGACACGAAATTTATAACACGGCCGCAACCGTCAACCACCGGTGAAATGATAGCGTCTTCGACGTACAGGGAGCCGTCTTTTCGTTTATTGGTCATCCGGCCTTTCCAAATGCGGCCGTCGGCTATGGTTTTCCAGAGATCAGCATAAAATGGTTGGTTCTGTCTGCCGCTTTTAAGAATCCTCGGGTTTTGCCCGTTGACCTCGGCGCCGCTATAACCGGTGATCTTTTCAAATGCCGGATTGACATATTGGAGCAGCCCTTCTCGATCAGTAATGGCAATTGCCACCGGCGCTTGTTCTACGGCGGTGATGAGGATTTGCCGCTCTGACTCTAAGCGTTTTCGTTCGGTTATGTCCTGGATAAAAGAGACAAAGCAGTCCTCTGTGCCGGGTTGTAATTTGACGGAAATTTGAACGTCAAAGAGTGTTCCATCCTTGCGGCGATGTTGAGATTCAAAACGGTCCTCACCAAAACGAAGAACATTTTCGATGTGGGCGGCCATATCGCCCTCGCCGACAAGCTTATCCAGATCGGAAAAGTTGAAGGTCAGCAGTTCCTGCTCATGGTAACCGCTCATCTTGCAATAGGACTGATTGACTTTCAGCAGACGTCCTTGCGTGTCGGTTATCCAAAATCCGTCCATTGCCGTTTGCAGGATGATGCGGTGCTGTTCCTCGCTTTCCCACAGCTCCCTGGTCCTTTCAGCCACCATTTGTTCAAGGGAATCCCTTTCCCGGCGCAGGGCGTCCTCGGCGTTTTTGATTCGCAGGGCAACCTTGACCTGGGCGACCAGTTCGACTTCGTCAATCGGTTTGGCGAGAAAGGCGTCGGCGCCGAGATCCAGCCCTTTGATCCGACATTGAAGATCGGTTTTTATGGCGGTGATCATGATGATCGGGATGGCGCTGGTGTTGGGGTCGGTTTTCAACCGCCGACAGGTTTCAAAGCCGTCCATGTCCGGCATCTTGACGTCCAGGAGGATGACGTCCGGCTGGCCGGTTCCGGCCTTTTCGATGCCCTCTCTTCCCGACAGGGCGGTGCTCACCAAACAATCGGGCATGAGATTTGCGAGCAAGGCGGACAGGGTTGTCAGATTGTCCTTTTTGTCATCAATGGCCAGTATCTTTTGCATATTCGCTCTCTTATCCTCGCAGCTATCAGCTATTGTGTACGAAATCTTCCTGCTCAATGGCTTGGCCGTGCTCTTTTCCTCCGAGCATAACTCTGACCTTCATGAGCAAACTTTTCTGATCGACATCGCCCTTCTGCACCAGCTGCTGCACATTATTGGCACTGAGTTTCTTGAAATCGTCGGTTGTCAGATCCTTGGCGGTGAGGATCAATACCGGTATTTTTGCTGTGGCCGACCGGCCCCTGATGCTCTCCAGCACCGCAAAGCCATCGATTTCCGGCATCATCAGATCAAGGACAATGCCGTCGGGGAGGGTGTGGGCAACGAAGTCAAAGGCTTCCTGCCCGCCGCGGGCCACCTCCACCACATAGCCGTTGGTTTCCAAAACCGACCTGACTTGGATGATCGCCGCCTCATTGTCTTCTATCAGCAAAATCCGGGACGAGCCGGTGTTCGTGGTGGAGCCTTCTTGGCGCAGATGCCGGGAGGTCAGTGCCGTCATCCCCGGTTGATCGCCGGCGCCCTGGATGGTTGTGCCGCCAGCTTGCGCATTGGTCTGCCAGGCGGCAAAAGGCTCAGCCGATGGTGCCGACCCCTGCCAGGCAAGGGGCAAGGTCACGGTGAAAATGGAGCCAAGCCCCAAGGTGCTGGTCACGGCGATATCGCCGCCGAGCATTCGGGCTGCCTTGCGGGCAATGGCCAGGCCTAGTCCGGTGCCTTCGTGGCGCCTGGAGGAAGAACCATCCACCTGGCGAAATTCATCAAAGATAGAGGGTATGGCATCGCCGGCTATGCCGATACCGGTGTCGGCAATAGTGACGGACACCTTCCCGCCACAGCTGTTTGCCGATACGGCAACGCTTCCCGACGCGGTAAATTTGACGGCATTGGCTATAAGGTTTTGCAGGATCTGCGAAACCCTGATTTCATCGCTTTCCAGGGGTGGCAAGGTTTCGGGGAACTCCTGCCGGAGCTGTATGTGCTTTTCGTCGGCGAGGGGTTCAATGCTTTCCACGATGTTTTCGATGGTCAGGCGGAGCGAGAAGGGCCGCGGCCGGATATCCATTCTGCCCGATTCGATTTTGGCAAGATCGAGGATGTCGTTGATCAGGGTCAGAAGGCTTTTGCCGTTGCGCTCAATGATTGCCAGGTAATTGAGCTCTTCGTCGCTGAGCTTGGTCTTCGCCTGCCGCATCAACACCCGGGACAGGGCCATAACCGAATTGAGCGGCGTGCGTAGTTCGTGGCTCATATTCGAGAGAAACTGGCTTTTCAGGCTACTGGCCTCGACAACAGCCAGCCGCTGTTGCTCCAATTCGACATTCTGCGCCCGGATTTCTTCGGTTTGCTGCCGCAATTCCTCGGCCTGGGCCTGCAGTTCTTCCTGCTGGGCCTGGAGTTCCTGGTTATTTTCCCGCAAGGCCTCGGCCAGCCGCCGGGTCTGGTCATTTGCCAGGAGGTTGGCAAAGGAGGTGCTGAGAGCAATGAGCGACGGCTGGTTCAGGATGTTTAGTGCGGCCTTGCTATAACCACCCAGGCAGGCGAGCGACAGTATGCCGCGAACCTCGCCGTTCACGGCGACCGGAAGGGTGATGATCTCACTGGGAACGGCGGTGCCGGCAAAGGTCTTGAAGGTGAAGAGTGTCTCTTCTCGGATGTCCTTGATATGCGCCACTTCTCCGGTCTTTAAGGCGAGGCCGAACTGGCCTTCAAGGATCGAGGCGTCGAAGGGGGCGAGAAGGTCCGGATTAACGCCGATGGCCGCCAATGGCAACAAAAGGTCGTCGCCTTCATTGCGGAGGTAGAAGGCGCCCATGTTCGATTCAGTGATTTCCATAAACTTTCTCAGAACCGTTTCGGCAAATTTTCGCACCTCATTGTCGCTGATCAATGCTTCCGCCAGCGCCGCAGCTTTTTTTTCCGTCTCGATGCGCAGCGAGATGGCGTCGGCCATCCGGTTGAATGAGGTGGTGAGTATCCCGAATTCACTGGTGGATACATAGGCGCTGCGGGCATGGAGATCACCTTGATGAAACTGTTCCATCACCGCGGTCAGATCCCTCAGTGCCCCGCGGATCTGCACATACAGGAAGGAGCCGATAGCGGCGGTGAGAAGGATAATAAGGCCCACCATGAAGGCCAACTGCATTTTCAGAGAATTGGTTTTTTCGGCGGCGTCCTGGTAGAACTTGTTGGCCCTGGTGTCGGCAAAGTTACTTACCTCCTGTACATGGGCAAGCAAATCCTTCGCATGGTTACCGCCGACGCCGGCGGCTTTGGTGCGAAGAATCGCCTCAGCGGTCTTTCCCGCCCGTAACAGGAGGATGGTTTCTGCACGGATAGCTTTCCACTGGATAAAAGTGGTGAAGGCCTCGTCAATATCCTGGCGCGGACCTAAGTAGCGGTCATAAACAACCTCGAACTGCCGGAGCGCGTCGGCTTCAAAGGTATCCATGCCCTGGAGGATCGTCTGCCGTTCCAGGTCGCTTTCCGAGAGGACCAAATCCCTCATTCCCCGATGCATGGCAAGGATGTCGGCCTTAATCTCACCGACGGCTCGGCGAACCTTCAGCGGATGGTCGTAAAGTCCTTTGGTTTGCTGCCACAAGGTATCCGTCTCCAGCCAGACCATGGTTCCAAGGAAAACTACCAACAGCAGAATGCTGCCGAGGCCGACTTTCAGTTGCGTATTGATTTTCACATCCCTCAATTGCATTGGTGACTTTCTCCTATCCTTTCCAATAGATCGGGCTGAAATTCAGGTGCCGTTTGAAATATCGTTGATACCTGATGGTCGGTGCCTCGGCCTCTCCTAAAATGAGACAGCCGTGATTTGCCAGGGCGTGATGCAGCTTGGCAAAGATGGTTTCCTGATACAGGGTAGTGAAATAGATAAGCAGATTGCGGCAGAGCACCAGATCGAAATTGCCGAAGATGCTTGCCGGGGGAACACAGTGTTTTTTATCGAGCATATCGTAGAACGAAAAACTCACCCGATCGCTGATTTCCGGAAGCAAACGGAAGCCTTCCCCGACCCGGGTAAAATATTTGCTCAGGAGGTGGTACTTGATATTTGCAACACTTGCCTCTGAATACACGGCCGTGGCAGCGCCCGCCAACACCCCGGCGTCGATATCGGTGGCGAAGATGTGCAGATGCATCGTCAGCCCTTCCTTTTGAAGCAACTCATGCATGAGAATTGCCACGGAATAGGGCTCCTCACCCATGGCGCAACCGGCCGACCAGATTCGCAGGGAAGGATCCTGCTGCCTGGCCTTTTTCTCGAGAATCGCCGGCAAAACCCTGTCGGCCAGCAGTTCAAAGGTCAGCGGGTCGCGAAAGAACTTACTGACATTGATGGTCAATACACCAAGGAGTTTGTCTATTTCGTCGCTATGTCTTTCGACAAAATAAAGATATTCGTCGAAATTTTCACAGCTTACGGCAGCTAGCCGCTGCTCGATGCGACGCTTGAGCATCGCCGGATGATAGCCGGAGAAATCAACGCCCCTCTTCTCCAGCAAATAATCGACAATGGGTTTCAGCCCGCCGGATATTTCCTGCATTGTCGGTTCCTGCCGCATTACCAAGACGTCCCCTGTCCCTTATGTATTTTGAAGGTGTCCGGCATACGTTCCGAGAGGTATTGAGCGGTCGGCGACCATTCCTGCAAACAGGCCTCGGGTCCGCGTCGGGCCAGCACTCCGATTTTGATGGTTGTCGTCGCATCAGCCGCCGCCAAATTGTGGCCGCAACTCAGACACGAAAAAACGGTCAGGAACAGAAAAAAGTGGGAAAAACGCCAGACTCCGGCCATCTTGGTACCTCTTGAACTTGACGTGGCTGCTCGGCAACGCATTAACAATAGAGCCGCTTCGGTAAGTGATATGCGCCCCTCCATTCCTTGCGGAGAGAGCGCTTCGCTGTCTAAAGAAAATATTACGCTTAAAACCGAAAATTTAAAAGGGATTGGTGGCCGATAAGGTAATTTTCATCGTCTTCCTTTGTCGATTTTGGCCAAAAAATCAATAAAACTGGAAATGAATACAACAAGATGGATCCATTTTTGGCCTTATTGCGGACCTGTTGATTGTTTTGCAGTAAAATAAAAATTTGAATTCCCGATTTAATCGGAGTAGGCTTTATACGGGTGATCGGTGCTTCAACCGGCCTACATGCAACCGGGAAAGCCGGCCCATCCTTGCCGGCGCCGTGATCCATGAATTCTGTAAATAATTTCGAAGTTAGAGGTTCTTCACCTGACGTTTTGTAGTTTCCAAGTCATTGAAATTTCTGTGCTGAGCACTACCAATGAATCTTTATAAAACCCGCAAACCGATAAATATCTCAGAAGCCAGGATTCTCGCGGTCGATGATGAGCGCGCTTTATGTGATCTGGTAGCAACGTGGTTGAACAGAGAAGGCATTGCTTGCGACAAAGCCTATTGTGTTGACGATGCAGTTTTTTTAATGCGGCATACCCACTACGATTTAGTCATCTCCGATATTACCATGCCGGGAAAATCGGGGATCGATCTTTTAGGCATTATCCGTGAGAACTTCCCGACTACTGCGGTGATAATGGCTACGGCGGTAGATAATAGAGAAACCGCGTTACTGAGCTTAGAAAAAGGCGCTTTCGGCTATACCATCAAACCATTTGAGCGCAATGAATTCATAATAAATATATTCAACGCCCTGGAGCGCCGCCGCATAATTTTGGAGCATGAGGATTATGAAAGGCACCTCGAACAAGAGGTTCGAGACAGGACGGAAGATATCCGCAACAGGGAAGAACAAATAGCCTTGCATCTCATTTCAGCTTCCGGTTACCGCGATGAAGAGACCGGACAACATATTAAAAGGATCGGGCTTTACGGAGCAATACTGGCAAAAAAAATAGGCTGGAGCCAGGAGATGATTGACTATATTCGCGTTGCCGGGCCAATGCATGATGTCGGCAAGATCGGTATTCCCGATGAAATCCTGCGAAAGCCGGGCAAACTGTCGCCGGAAGAGTTTGCAATCATACAACAGCATCCGCAAATCGGGGCGCAGATTCTCGCAGATTCGAGCATCCCTCTTCTCCAGATGGCCCATCAAATAGCCCTGTATCATCATGAAAAATGGGACGGTTCCGGATACCCGCATGGCCTGAAAAATGATGCGATCCCGGTATCGGCACAGATCGTTGCCTTGGTCGATGTCTATGATGCCTTGAGCAATGACAGGGTGTACCGAGCAGCCCTGCCGGAAGAAAAGGTGCTGTCAATCATGCAAGAAGGAAGTGGAAGCCATTTTAACCCGCAGATGTTTGAGAACTTTCTTGAAGTGCTGCCGGCATTACGCAAGATACTGCGTGCGCATGGCGATAAAGTAGAATAATTGGCCGATACTCTTCGGCAGGTATCGTCTCGGATTTTATAAAGGAGAGTTCTTCCCATCCATTGCTCTTGCCAGAGCTGCCTGCAACTCCGCCATCTGATACGGCTTATGCAGAAAAACTTGTGGAAGGTCGGGATGGTCACCGGCAAGCACCTTTGACTGGTCGTGACCGCTGGCCAGAATCACCGGAATGTCCGGACGGATTTGCCGCAAAGCAGTCAAAGTCTCCCAGCCGTTCATACGCGGCATGCTCAGGTCGGACAGGACACAGTCGATTTCATTGGCGTGTTTTGTAAATATGTGCAAAGCCGCAACACCGTCCTTTGTCGGGAGCACCTGGTATCCCAAGCGGGTGAGCATGGTTGCGGCCATCTCGCGGATCATTTCCTCGTCGTCGATCAACAGCACTGTGCCGCCTTTTTCTCTTGCCGGTGGTTCCGTCGACTTGCCCACTCGGCAAGGCATTGCGCCTGCTGACACCGGCAAAAATACCCTGAAGGTACTCCCTCGGCCCGCTTCACTCGCCACCGTGACCGCACCACCGTGTGTCTTGACTATCCCAAGAACCACCGAAAGTCCAAGGCCGCGGCCATTCGATTTGCTTGAATAAAAGGGATCGAAGAGTTTATCGATATCGATTTCCGCGATCCCGCAGCCGGTATCGGAAACTTCGAGGCAACCATAGGGTGTGTCCTCCGGCCGCCAGTCGATCGGATAACGGCATGTTTCTGGAATATCGGTCAGGGCAACCGTCTTGACAATCAGCTCAATGTCGCCCTGGTTCTGTTCTACGGCTTCCCGGGCATTGGTGATCAGGTTGGTTAAAACTTGTTGTATCTGATTGCCATTTGCCCGGATCATCGGGCCGGGAGATGGCAAGTCGACCTTGAAAGAGGGGTTATGCGTGTTTGTGGCCTGAAGCAGCGGCAGGCTTTGGCGGCAGGTCTCGGCCAGGTCCAAGGCTGTCTGTGTGCCGACTGTTTGTCCGAGATAGGTGAGCATCAGGCCGCTGACCTCCGCTGCCATATGTGCGGCCTGCAAGGCTTTGGCGAGGATTTTCACGGTTTCGGTATCGCCCGGCAGGTCATCGATTGCCATTTCCAGGTTGCCGATCACCGCCCCAAGTTTGTTATTAAAATGGTGGGCGATGGCTCCGGCCATTCTCCCCAGACTTTCGGTCTTTTGAAGTTGGTGGTTTTCCGCCTCGAGTATGGCGTTTTTCTTTTCGGCTTCCTTGCGCTCGGTGATGTCCAGGCAATGACCGATATAGCCGATGAATTGACTCTGGCTGTTGTAGCGGGGGCATCCTTCATCAAGTATCCAGCGGTATTGGCCGTCGTGTCGGCGCAGGAGATACTCCATACTGAACTTTTCGAGTCGCTCAAAGGCCCCGAGGTAGATATCCAGACAACCTTGTCGGTCATCGGGATGGACATTTTCCAACCAGCCATTGCCAAGTTCCTGCTGCAGGGTGCGGCCGGTGAATTCGAGCCATATACTGTTAAAATAATTACAGAGTTTATCCGTTCCGGATGCCCAGATGAGTATCTGGCCTGACTCCGTCAAGGTTTTGTAGCTCTGTTCACTCTCGCGCAACTCCGCCAGAGTCTCTTTGAGTCGGCGATCCAGCATGTGGCGATGCAGGGCCATTTCCAGGGTGGCCGCCAATTCTCGCTCGGGAACCGGCTTGATAAGGTAGCCGTAGGGTGCGGCAATCTTCGCCTCTTCAAGAAGGGGATCCTGGGAAAAACCGGTCAGGAAAACCACCGGAATCCCCACAGTCCGGTGAATAATTTCAGCGGCGGCAATGCCATTCATGGCTCCGGCAAGCTCGATATCCATGAGTACCAGATCGACCGGTTTGCCGGACAATAAGGCCAGGGCCTTTTCCCCGGAAGCAAGGGGACCGGCAACGGTGTAGCCCAATCGCGAGAGCATCCTCTGCAGATCCACGGCCAGTATTGCATCGTCTTCGACAATGAGGATGGTTGCTTTACGCATGCGTTTTGCTCTCCTTGCCAACCGAAAATTGAAGGGTAAACCGGGTGCCGCCAAGCTGCTCAACCTCGTAGATACCACCGAGTTGATGCCCGCCGAGCATGCGGACCAGGACCAGGCCAAGAGTTTCGACGGTGTTCAAGTCAAATCCGGGCGGCAGGCCGATACCATTATCGGCAACACACAGGGTATACGTGTTCTGGTCACGATACACGGCAACGGTAAGAGTGTCGACCTTTTCATCCAACCCTGTATGTTTCTTGGGGAAGGCATGTTTCATGGCGTTGATAACCAGCTCATTGATGATCATGCCGCAGGGCACTGCCAGATCAAGGGGCATCTCCACCCCGACAGCTTCGATCGCACATTCGATGTTCGGAAAACCAAAGGAGGTACGCAGGTGCGAGATGAGCGATTGGAGGTAATCCTGGAAATCGACTTTCGCCAGCGACTCGGACTGGTAGAGTTTTTCATGGACCAGACTCATGGCCCGCACCCGGGAACTGAGATCAGCCAGGACCGCCTGAACCTGCGGATCCTCGATGGCCTGACCCTGCAGGTTGACCAGCCCGATGATGGCGGCCATATTGTTTTTTACCCGGTGATGCACCTCGCGCAGCAAGACTTCCTTTTCGGCCAGAGAGTTCTGTAAGGCATCCTCGGTTTGTTTCCTTTTGGTGATGTCGCGAAAAATAATACCCGCTTTGGTATTGCCATTTTTATCTTGGTAAATGGATGAAGATATTTCAACGGGGAATTTCACAGCACCTTTGCGAATACATGTAAGTTCACCGGTAAATTTACCGGTCTGCCGGCGTTGTTCAAGTGCCGACGAGAGTCTCGGGTCGGATACATCCATTATCCCACTCCGTTCGCTCTGCTGGAGCTCTTCTTCCGATTGTTCAAACATACGGCATGCGGATGCATTAGCAGCAATAGTTCTGCCATCAGGCTCAGTGAGCAAAATGGCATCGAGAGACGCATCAAAGAGCAACCTATAGCGGTCCTCGCTCTCCTTGAGTTTTTCGGCTAAATCTTTTGCCGTTGTCACATCGCGTGCCGACCCAACCGTGCCGATCATCCTGCCCTCTTCATCGATAAACGGCGCCTTATGCACATTGAGGAAAAGAAATTTGCCCTGCACATTGCCGTATTCATCGAACTGCTGCGCTGTCCCCGCCTCCATGGTAATGGCGTCGGTATCACGGCAGATCTCACCAAAGGTGTGGTATTCAGGGTTATCGGCATGTTGTGCTCGTTCGCGCTCGGCAAAGAACATATCCCTTTTGCCGATTGGTTCGTCGGTGTCGGCAGCATTCAGCAAATTGGCACAAATGGCTTTATTGACAAAGAGAAAGCGCTTTTCCAGGTCTTTGGCCCAAATCATATCGGGTACGTTATCGCACATCAGGCGCAGGAGATTATAGGCGGAATGATACTTTGCCTCGCCGACTCGCAGTTCCGCCGTCGCCTCCACTATCCGTTGTTCCAAGGATTTGTTGAGCTGCCGGACTTCATTGAATTGTAGCGAAAGCGAAGCTGCCATCGCCTGGAAATCATCGATCAGGTGCTTGGTCTCTGCAACGCCGCTTTCCGGCCAGAGGATATCCGTGCCATCCATCGCCACCGTGCTCGGCAGGTTCTGGGTGATCAGACGGAGTTTTTCCAGGGTGACAGTTGACCGGCGGCTGATGAAATGAGCGAGCATCAATGCCCCGAGGAAAATGAGGAACAGCAGGGTCAACTTACCGGTATAGTTGTCGTAGAGCATTTTCTGGAAGGGTGCCACCGGTTGTTCGACAATGAGTTTCCATTGTGCCAGACTGCCTACGGTCGTTTCCGCGACATAGGAGGATTGCTTCCAACGTTCCGAGATTGGGGTGTTGGCAGCTACAACCGGCAGCCATTGATCGATTTCTGGCTCAAGATGGTTGAGCGTCCCATTACTGCGGACAAAGGGCGTCATAATCGTTTGATCCGGGCGGTTGGACATGATGACCGTGTTGTCTTTATCCAGCAAGGTGAAGAGAATGGTGGTATTTTTAGTGCTGTTTTTAAGGTGATTGCCAATCTGCTCCAAATTGAGAACGCCGATGGTATAGCCGGCAAATTCTCCGCGAACCACTACCGGCGCGAGCACAAAGATTCTCGGTTGGGGAATGCCGATCCTGCCCATGAGTACTGCCGAGAGCATCGGTTTGAGGGTCTGTTTGAGCACCGCAAGGTAGGGACGATCAGTACCTGGTATCCCGAGGGCACTCACCCCATGGTCATCTGTCTCTGGAAAGCACGCAGTGGTTACGGGGGTTCGGTCCAGGAGCCCGACCATTAGGAAATTGACATCCGATTTCTTTGCCGATTCGAGAAAGGGCTGCATCTCTTGCGGGGTTCTCGAAGCCGCCATTTCAGCCAGATTGATGATGGCTGCTTGCCGGTTTTCTACCCAGACTTCCAATCTTTTGCCGATGCTCTTGCTGTCACGAAGCAGCTGTTTGCGGATATTGTCGTCGATTTCCTTGAAATCACTTCTACTGCCGATTGCCAGCAGCATAAGGCTTGGAAGCAATACAAAAATTCCCAACACGTTGTAGCCGATATCTTTAAATGACGTCAGTGCCGAGCGCGCCCGAAGGATATAGGTGGTAAAGAGCAGTCGAGCGACCAAGGCATTGGCAATCCCGTTCATGGCCTGTGTCGTCATGACAATGGTGGTATTGCTTAACGGAATCTGCATGACGTTGTGGTAAAAAAGGTAGACCAAGGGCATGCCGATGAACAGCCAAAACAGTGTATCGGCCATTACCATTGCTATTTTCCGCCGCTGCATCAGCCAACCGACAACCGCCACCTCGGCGGTCATGATGATGATGGCGTAGGGGTGGTTCCAGATGATATAGGTATAGCCGGCGATCATGGCGGCGACGAAAATACCCTGGCCAAGCCCGAAGAACTGCAGTGCCAGCATGGCGAAGATACTGCCGAACAGGAAGTCGATGTTCAGAAAGAGCTGGAACTTGAAATAGTTTCCAGCCAGACCGGCGGCAATCAAGGCGACGAGGAGCGGGATGTTGTTGCTGGAGCGGACGGGTAGTGCGCTAACGGACGGGGATATTGACATGGCGTTTTATGGTAACAAGGTTCGTTTATGGAGTGCAGAAGATCTGCAACTATTCGGTTAATCGATTAAAATTTCAGACTGTGGCGATGCAGAGCACTTTCGACGGTGGAAAAAAGCTGTTGTTCGACGACGGGCTTGCCGAGGTAGCCATAGGGTTTGCCGTCCTTTGCCTCTTTTTGCAGTTGATCCCGGGAGAAACCGGTCAAAAAAATAATGGGAATGTCCATGGTTTCATGGATTATTGCCGCCGCGGTTATGCCGTTGATGGCGCCCGCAAGCTCGATATCCATGAGGATCAGATCGACCGATCTGTTTGCTAGAAAGGCGATGGCCTCTTCCCCGGAGGGCAGCGGCCCAGCCACCGCATAGCCCTGCCGTCTGAGTATATTTTGGAGAAGCAGGGCCAGTATGCCATCGTCTTCAACAATAAGGAGAGTTGCTTTACTCATCGGCATTCTCGCATGTATAGGCGCTAGGAGTGGGTCGCCATTGTTGGAATATCGGTACGGGTGACGGACGTTTCCTTATTTCTTATTTCTATCAAAATGTGGGTTGTTTAGTCAAGGTATTTGCGGACAGCGGCTTACTGCAAAAACACTCCAGCGTGGTATGCGGATAGAAGAGAAAAAGCCGAGAGAAGAGTTGACATTTTTGCCGAATTGATAGCATATTCGGCGAAGGAAAAATCCACCCTTCAATCGTTTCAAAAGGAGAAGTAACCGATGAAAAATTTCAAAACCAATATTGTTGCAGCCCTTGTCGTTTTTTGTTTTTCTTTTGTTTCCTTCGCGGCTCAGCCTGCTGAGGCTATGTCGCATAAGGCAAAAGCAGGAACATCCGCTTCGGCAAAACATACAAAAACTGTGAAAAAAGCCACGAAAGCGAAAAAAAGCACAAAGGCAACGAAAGCAACAAAGGCAACGAAGGCTAAGAAGGCAACGAAGGCTAAAAAGGCAACGAAAGTTACAAGCGCGAAGAAGTCAAGCATCAAAACCAAAAGACCATTCCTGACGGAAGATCCTGCTGCACAATAACAAATAAAAGGGGTCAGAGTAAGATTAAAATTAATCTTACTCTGACCCCTTTTATGCCTTTCTCTGTGGTTAACATATTCGCATTGCTTCTTGTTGTTATGTATGTATCCTTGTTAACAGTGCATAAGGTTTTGGCAATATTTGCTACCTTTTTTCCAGCACACCCCTCACTTTTTTTGCCAGCTCATTTTTTGAGAATGGTTTCTGGATAAACTGAACCCCCTCATCGAGAATGCCTTGCTGGGCGATAATGTCGGATGTATACCCCGACATGAAGAGGCATTTCAGTTGTCGATTGATAGGCAGGAGGCTTTGTGCCAGATCCCGCCCGTTCATTTCGGGCATGATAACATCGGTAAGAAGCAGATGAATCGCACCGCTGTGCGCACTGACCAAACGGAAGGCTTCACGCGGTGTGGCTGCCGACAAAACGGTGTAGCCAAGACGTTCCAGCATCGTCCTGGTCATTGTCAGGATCGTCGGCTCGTCTTCCACCAGCAGGATGGTTTCGTGTCCGCCCACAGCAGGTTCCACCACTGTAGTTGCGGCGGCATCATCCACCGGGTCCCTCTGCCGGGGCAGGTACAGTGTGAAGGTCGTTCCCCGGCCCGGCTCGCTGTTGACACGTATGAAGCCGTTATTCTGCTTCACGGCACCGTAGACCGTTGCCAGTCCGAGGCCGGTGCCCTTGCCGGTACCCTTGGTGGTGAAGAATGGTTCGAAGATGTGGGCCAGTGTCTCTTCGTTTATACCACAGCCGTTGTCACTTACCGACAAGCGAACATACTCTCCAACGACAAAGCCGACGTGGGTAGTGCAGTATTCTTCATCGAAGGCGTTGTTGCCCGTCTCGACGGTCATTTTCCCAACACCTGCAATAGCATCCCTGGCGTTGACGCAGAGATTGGCGAGTATCTGGTCAAGCTGTGACGGGTCCATTCTAACCGGCCATAATCTAAATCCGGGCAGCCAAGCGAAATCGATGTCTTCACCGATGAGCCGCCGCAGCATCTTCAGCATTCCTTCCACGGTCTCATTCAAGTCGAGCACCTTGGGGGCGACCGTCTGTTTACGGGCAAAAGCCAGCAATTGTCGAGTAATGTCGGCGGAGCGCATGGCGGCCTTGCAGATTTCTTGCAGATTGGCAAAAAGCGGCTGGCTCGGGTCCATCTGGTCCATTCCCATCTCGGCATGGCCGAGGATGACGCTCAACATGTTGTTAAAGTCATGTGCCACTCCACCTGCCAGCTGGCCGATGGCTTCCATCTTTTGCGCCTGTTGCAGCTGGGATTCGAGGCTGGCCGTCTCCGCCTCCGCCCGCTTATGCTCGGTGATGTCGGTATGGGTGCCACTCATGCGCAGAGGCCGACCATTTGCATCTCTCTTCACTATCTGGGCTTGATCAAATATCCACCGGAATTGGCCATCTTTGGTGAGCATCCGATATTCAATTTTATGCATCGGGGTTCGCCCTTCGAGATGATCTTCAATCGATTGCTTGGCCATTGATCGGTCGTCCGGATGGATAAGGTCAAGCCAGTGTTTGACGGTAAAATCAATTTCATCGAGTTTGTAGCCGAGCATTTCCGCCCAACGCTCGTTTCTCTTGACTACATTGGTCTCAAGGTTCCAGTCCCAAAATCCGAGTTGGCTGCCCTTCAACACGAATTCCAGACATTCCTGGCTTTCGCGCAATGTCTCATCGGCCTTTTTACGCTGAGAAGCAGCAAACGCCAGCTCCTTGGTCCGCTCGGCGATAATCGCCTCCTGGTTCTCAAAGAGAAAGGAATTGCGTACCACCAGGGCAACAATGGTTGCCAGGGTGGTGAGGAGTTTCATTTCCGAGGCGATGTGTTGTTGATCCGGCAAGCCAAGTACCAGCATGGCGCCCACTCGCACCGCGCCGACATGCAAGGGGATAGCCATGGACAGAGCAAACCCGTCCTGCTGCAGCAATCGGCAGCCATCGGAAGGGATTGCCGGATCCCACACCTCGGCAGCAGAGAGGTTATGGGTGATATGGTAAAGGCTTTCTCTTTCAGGAGCTTCGGCCCAGGTAAGATGCCGTGCCGGGTTAACCCCGAGTACCCGGTGCACCGCACCCAAACATTGGATAAAGAGGACGCAGCGGGCGCCGGTCAGCTCGCGGATTTCCTCGGTCAGGTAGTCGACCAGCCGCCCCGGATTGTCAGCGCGGGACAGGACATTATGGAGGATGTCCAAGGTCATGGCTGTAAAGGCCGGGTCCTTGCGCAGGTTGTCGGGGTTCATTCAGGGTTTTCCGGGGTTTTGAGTTTATCTAAGGCGTCCTGGATGGCCGCACGCAAAGGTTCGAGGGGAACATGCAGCAACTCCCAAGGAAGTCCGCAGTAATGAGCGCATTCCTGCAACTCGGTCACCGGCACCGGGACTCCTCCGGTATCAAGATATATGAGTTTCTTGTGCATATCGCCCATGAGGCCGGCGGCGTTGATCCGGTTCAGACCAAGTTCGACGCTGAAGATGTGATGCCAGCGCCTGGCCCATTCCGGGAACAAAAAAAAGGCGCCTGTGTGCGCCAGTCTACGATATTCGGCGCTTCCCAGTAATAAATCGCAGCAGTTGTTGCCGCGGGTGCGGACAACGCCTGGCTGGGCAGTCAAGGCCGCCATGCCCATGCAGCAGTCGCCGTAGACCAACAGGACCTTATTGCCGTTCTGCAACTCTTTCGTGACGAGTTTGTCCAGGTGGATTGCCAGCTTTTCCGGTTTCATGTGCAACATCGAACTCTGGTAACGGAATACCAGTTTCGGCCAATGGCGCGGCCGCAGCGCTTCGACCTCGCCCTCAAAGACCGCGCAGCAGAGCGCCACCACCGGTTGTTGCAAAGTGGCGCTCATGCGGCGTTCCAGCCGACTTCGGCGAGCGCTTCGCGCATGGCATGAATATTTTCCGGCGGCGTGTGCCAAGGTACATCGGCCCCAAGGGTGACGAGGATAAAACGCTGGTCCTTTTGCCGGTCGCGCTCCTGAAGAATCGTCCGGCAGACCTCTTTTACCTGGGCTGCGTCCATCTCGGCAATGCTCGTGCCAAGCGGCCCGCTGAGTAAGATAGAACCCTCGCCAAGGATCTGCCGGGCCTTTGTCAGCCCCTCGTCATAATTGAGGGCGTAGCCGATTGCCTGGGGTAGTCCGGCAAGAATATCGAGATGCCCAAGGAGCGCCGCGCCGCAATGATGCAACACCGCCGGACCATGCAGCTGCCCGAGGGCCTGCGCCAAGGCCGGACGCATCAGCGATGCCACCGGGTCGCGGTTGAGAACCGTCGGCGAGGCATAGCCGCAGGGCAGGAAGGCGACCATAGCCCCTTCGGCAAAAAGACGGTTGGCAAGCTGGACAAAAAATGTATTGACCTTTTCCAAGACCCGCTGCGCCCCGGGTTTATCAAAGAGCACCAGATCGAGCCATCCTTCCATGCCCATGACCAGGGCCGGGATGTCGATGGGTGCCGGTAAACAGGCGGCAATCGGGACCCTGCCGGCAAACTCACGGGCCATGGCGCGGATTGCCGCGCGGAAATAGAGGAGATGGGGGTTGTGGTCAATGTCCGGCATAACCAGTTCGTCCCATCCGGCAAGAGTGGTAAAGGCCGGTCTGCGGACGTTTGGCGCCTGGACTGAGGAGGCCTTTATCGCACTGCCAAAGGCCGCAGCGATTAAAGCAAAGGCGAACGGGCCAAAGAGAATATCCGGCTCGAACTCTCTCTGCACGGCGATCTGCCCGGCCAGGTAGGCTGCCGGATCGCTATAGTAGCGGTCGAGGGGGCAAGCGGTGAGCTTTGCGCCGTAGAGACTCAACACTGGAATAAAGGCCCGCCGATCGAGGGGTTTTCCTTCCAGGGTGGCGACGATCCGTTCCGTACTGTTCATGGCGTTACCTCTTTCTCAGTCGACGCCTGCCGGAGACGGCTGAAAAGCGCCGTTGCCTCAAGGGCGGTACGGGCGGTGCCGTCGCCGCCAACCTCCCGGTCAAGGCCGGGACGGACCAAAAAGACCGCCCCGCCCACCGCCAGTTGAATGCGTCCCGACAGGCCGCGCTTGTCTAATTCCACCCGCAGCTGCTTGATATTGAGAGCGGTGGTCAGCATCATCGCCGACACCCCGATGACCCGGGCGCCAACCGCAACCGCCCGATCGACAAACTCGGCGGCAGGTACGTCGTTGCCGAGATCATGGACGACCCAGCCGTCGGAAGCAAGAAATATCCCGAGCATCCGACGGCCAAGCGAATGAAAATCCTCCTCGATATTGCCGATGACCACCGGTCCCTTGCTGGGCGGGGCAATGTCGCCATCCTTTTTCCGTTCGGCAATTTTCAGCAGGGCGTCTTCCGCCACCTTGGCCGCCACATAGGCCTGGGCCAGGGTAAAGGTTTCCGAGGAAAGCCAATCCTCACCGATCATCAGCAGTGTCGGCTCCAAAACCTCGGCCAGCAGCCGTTCATAGCCATGTTCCTGCCCCCAGCCATCGAGGAGCCGGCCGGCACCTTGGCGGTCGGCTTGTTGAATCATGGCGATCAATGCATCTTGCATATCCATTCCGTACCTCCGTGATATATGCTGTGATACGTGCAGAGATGTCTTTCTTGGTCAGCCGTATCTTTTGAGTATCAAGGACCCTCGATGTTTGCTCGGTAGTTATAACGATTGTCGCATACGATCATCGGTTGAGTCAAGCGCAAATGCGTCCGCGACCGCATGGAGCATCTCGCTGCCCGGGTGCCGGCCCCAAAGCCGTCCGCACAACTTCGTCGCAAGAATCCCATGAAATCGTCCGGCAGTAGAATCCATCAGCCATTGCCTTGCACCCTGCCGGCGCCACCCTCCTTTGTGTCTGCTGTGGCTGCACGACCAATCACAGAGCGATCCGAAAGGCGATCTTTCTTCTCCAACCGCTTTAATAAAAAATAATTGAAAATTCCGATGATGGCCATTGCCAGCAAGAAGATCGGATACGAGATTTTCCAATTTTCCGGTCCAGCCATCATCGACCACTCCGACATACCGCCAATTCCTGTCAAGAGTGTGAGTGGCATGAAAATCGTGGTGATGAAGGTCAAGCGCCTGACCGACATGTTTGTCTTATTGGCAGCCCGGGCCATCTGATTGTTGAGCATAGACAAATACATCTCCATGAGACTGGTGACAATGTCGCGCGAGGTCTCCGTCAATTCAAAGAATATGGCGAGATGATCATAAATATCTCGGTAAAGGACGATCGCTTGCTCCGGGATGAAGGGACAGTCCTTACGGCAAATCTTTACTATGATCTCCCTCTCATGGAAGAGACTTTTACGAAGTGCGAACAAATTTCGACGCAGGTGGAGCAGCGTAGCAGGTTTAAAACTTGGCAAATCCGTGAGAATTACCTCCTCCACCTGGTCCAGTTCATCCTCAAGCGCCTCGATCGCCACAAATTTCTGATCTACAATGTGGTCGAGGATGACATGTAAAAGAAAAGCCGGTCCTTGTCGGGCACCCTCGGTATTATTTTCCACAATCTGTTCAATGTTGCTCAGAAGGTGACTATTCTCGGAGCCACGGTTGTTAACAGTAACGACAAAGTTCGCCCCAATGAATATATCCACCTCATTGATCGCAAGGACTCTCTGTGAATAATTGAAATAATTAAAAACAATGAAGGAATTTCGAGGATAATTATCGATTTTGGGAATCTGATTTTCATCAACGCAATCCTCTATTGAGAGAGGATGAAGTCCCAAGGGCTCTATGAGGAGGGAGAGTTCCTCTTTTGTCGCCTGGGAATAATTCAGCCAGATAAAGCCATCTTCATAGGTCTTAGCAAGAATTTCATCCAAGGTTGCTACACTAGTAAGTTTCCCCTCTTGGGTAATGTGGTAAAAAAGAAATTTCGACATTATGCCTCCTCTTTTCGCATTACAATTTAACCTTAGAAATATCCTTTTTAATAACCATAGTATTGAATCAAATTGCCGGGCAAAATTGACTGCATCAAGGGCATCGCCGATGGCAATCTGGTCGGTTATCCAATCCATGCTTTGACTTTCAGATGCTTGGAAGTATTTCCAAATCCTTGAATAGGGTAACAGAATCGGCCTTTGTCCATAAACCTACATAGCCTCCAAGATCTCTGCCCGCCTCATACTCTAAGACCGGCAGGTCGTTAAGATAAGCCTGTATCATTCTGCCTATTGTCTCAATACGCAGAGTGTACCACGATCCAGACGCAATTGGCGTTTCAATTTCGGAACATTGAAAACGTTTGTTGTTTTTGAACTCGAAGAGAACAGCGTTATTTTCAAGAGCGTTTATCCGGAAAACAAAATAGTTGGCCCAATCACGAATGGCAAAAGCCAAACCGCCAGCCTGATCAATGACGCCGGAAAGGGGCTTAACCGAGACCTGCACCACTCCTTCCTCGACTCTCCTCTCTTTGGAGATAGCCAAAGGGAAGTAGTGATATGCCTCGATATTGTCGAGATATTCGATATAACGCTTTTGGCCAACAAATCGGCTAATGGTCTGGTTGATGCTCGATGATATCTGTGAACTGAAATGCGAACCATCCTGCAGAATACCCGGTCCCATGTTCGGAGGATCCTTTTTCCAGTCACCTGTGATCAGATAGAAAGCTTCGGGGGCATCTTTTCGTTCCGGTTCGAGAAAATCATATTTGCCCCGGAAAAATTTTTCGGTCAGGAGGTCAACCTGATCTGCATTTTGGATTGCCATATCGAGAAGTCTGGTACTGCCGAGGAGGCGGCCAAGCTGATCAAGTGCTTCTTCCATGGCCGGCCGGGCGAGATGGGTGAGTGAGGCTTCAATGAGATCGCCTTTGAGGACAGTGTAAAATCCCAAGCGACTGAGAACATTGGCTATATATTGGATACGCAGGGACTTGCCAAAATATGCCCCGGCGCCTCCAGTGAAATGCAATGCCGCGTAGTTCAGCTCAGCATCTTCGCTACACAGGACATCAACTGTGGCAAAGTGGAAGCCAAAACGGATGTTGAGGTTCATGTAATCATCAGAAATCACGGTGTAACTTGCACCACCCAATTGTCCTTCGTGCGGAAGCATGCCGCCGGCCATGAGAGACAGGAAATTATGAGCCCCTACCGCCACTGAACTTGTCCAGTTTATCCCAGGATGCGACAGGCCCTTCCACAGAGCCCGGAACGGTGCGCTTACGATCTCGTGGACATTAATTTCATCACAAGTGGTCAGGCCTTGCCGCAATCCTCCACCGAGATCCAGGGCAAAAAGTAGAAGGGGGAGAGTTGTCTTGAGCAGTACGGCATTACGTTGACGATCTGTAGATTCGCCAAAGCGGAACATCTCACGGACTGAATACTCATGACAAAAACGGATGATATCATGGATAGTCCGACAGTTTTCCAGCCTGAAATCGGATGAAGACGCATCGGTGAGGTTGAGAGGAGAAATCAGGTCCAGCAGGCGCTGCATACGCAAGTGGGCCGGGCTGGCGAAAATTGGCCGCTTTGTAGGTCGTATCCCTGCGGTAAGTTCCTGCACCGCTCCTTTATAAACTTTTTTGTTGCTGGCCCAGAGGGTAACCGTCTCACCGTTGGTGAGGGTAGTGGTCGCAATCTGTGTGTCAAAAAGCGCCGGCACACCAAATTCTCTGGCAACCGAAGCAAGATGGCCGGCTGTGCTGCCGATATCGGTTATGACGCCCTTTACCTTGCCAATCCATGGGGTTATCATGGTCGATGCGGTTCGGGTTACCAGGATGCTGTCGGGTCCAAGTCGACCGGCAATCTCTTCCGAGCCATCATTTTTCCAGAGGAGGACCTTGCCGGTAGCGATTCCGGAAGCGGCGCATTTGCCGTTTTCGATGAGCAGGGGATGGCCGGGAAAGTCAGTGGCGGTGGGGACTTCCTCTTCGACGGTGTCGGTGACGAGCAGGGGCCGGACCTGGAGAAGAAAGAGGTGGTTCGATTTATCGACAGCCCATTCCATGTCCAGGGGGCGTTGGAAATGTTCTTCCAAGCGCAGGGCGCAGTGCCGGAGTTCCTTGAGAAAGGCAGTGTCGGTTGAAGATGGGGTGTCGGAAATACCAGGCCCATTCTCGGTCAGGATACTGAAGGATTCTTTACTCAACCGATAGCTGTGCCGGGGTGAGATTTCGCCACCCACCAGACCTTCCCCCAATCCTTCAACGGTACTTACCCTGATTGTCTGTAAATCACCACTGAGTGGATCTGCGGTATAGAGCACGCCACTCAGGCGGGGTTGTACCATCTCGATGATCAGAACAGCCATGGGGGTGTCAAGATCATCCAGGCCGTGATGCAGACGGTAGGACAGGGCGGAAGCCGAGTATTTGCCGGCCACTACCTGTTTATAGGCATCTGCCAGACCTGAGGGAGGGATGTTCAGCACCGATGTGTACTGGCCGGCAAAGGAGACCTCGCCATCTTCCCCGACAGCACTGCTGCGCACTGCCAGGAGGAGCTCGCCTGGATTTTCAACCTTGAGTGCTTCTATCGCTTCTTCAATTGCCTTAAGAATTGCCGAGGGAAGAGGCGTTTCCATGATCCGTTTGCGGATCAGGCTGCCTGTTGTTTCCAGGGAGCTAGGATCGTCGGCGGCCATGTTTGCCAGCCATTCATCAATCTCGGCAATCAGACCGGTCTCTTTCATAAAATACCAGTAAGCCGAGGTTGTAACGGCAAACCCTTGCGGTGTCGGCATGGCCAGTTCACATCGCATGTGCGCCAGATTGGCCGCCTTCGCTCCGGTAATCTTTGCCTGGTCCTTCTTAATCCGGTCAAGGGGCAGGACGAAGGTGCCGGATGTGTATGATTCGTCTCCTGCAAGTTCAACCTGGATAGCGCGACGGATGCTGTTGAGTACCCCGGATAAATCCTGATATTTTTTTGCCGACATACCGGACAGGGATGCTATGAGCCCTTCTGTTTCAGAAAGCAGCGAGCCGATTTGCCTTTCGACAAACTGCAGGGTGAAGGGCTTGTTGTTGTAATAGAGCTGTTCAAGATCGGCCATCCTGGTCAGTGCTGACCGGTTATGACTGAGCAGTTTCCGGAAATGCTCATATCGCGATTTCTGCTCGCCATCCATCGTCGGCAGGGGCTTGCAGGCATTACCGGATTGGAACATTTTCAAGAATGGCATGGTGACTCCTCATTGGCCGATCTTTCAGGCGGTGCAGTGCTGAAAGATGTCTCTTTATGGTGAACGTTTGGATAAGCAACAACCATGACGATGATTGCTTATGCTTGCGTATTCCCCCTATAGTCGAAGAAATGGCGGCGCCAACCTTTACAATAAGTACGGCACATTCCGTTGCACCTTTTTTAGTCGACACCTTTTTTAATCGCTTATAAATTCCGGCCCACCGGTACGTTGCAGTTCGGTGGTGCGGTCGGTTGCCCTTGGTTTGTCGCTTACGTGAATTCACCCTATTTTAGCCAGGTTATTTGAAGAAATTTGGGTAAAAAATAACCGTCAGTAAATTTAAATCTTGCCATTTTAGTTACTGATAGCTAACATATTTTATGTACAAAATAACTTTCAGTAAAAATGCGGACAAGGTTCTTCGCGGATTGCCGCGCAATATTGCGCTAATAATTCGGCAAAAATTAAAGGAATTGGCTGACAATCCCAATGTAATGCGCAATGTAAAAAGATTAACCAACCATCCAGGATATAGACTTCGAGTCGGTGATTGGAGAATTGTTTATACAGTGCATGACAATGAACTTATAATTCACGTCATCAACGTAAAAACTTGAGGGGAAATATACAAATGAACGTTCAAATCATAGAAAAAAACGGAAAACCTGAATGGGCTGTTATCCCCTTCAGCGAGTACAAAAAACTTCAAGAAGCGCTGGAAGATGCTCAGGATATAAAGGATATAGAAGACAACCTGAAAGCAATTCAAGAAGGCTTCGAAATAGCAATCCCTGGAGAAATTACCTTTGCCATTCTTGACGGAATTAATCCTATTCGCGCCTGGAGAGGGCATAGGCAAATCAAAATGAATGAGCTGGCTAAAAAGATTGGTATCAGCGCATCATATCTTTCTCAAATCGAAAATTGCAAAAGAAATCCAACAATTGACACATTGAAGGCAATTGCCAAAGAACTCAAAATCAAAATAGAAATGCTCATCTAGCAAGACAAGAAGGAAGCAAAACAACCCAACAAGCCATAAACCTGACGGGAAATAGCCGCGTTCCAAAAAGTGACCAGTGGGTCTAAAGGCATTCTAAGAGTGCTTAAGGGTGCTTACCCCATTTTTCTCGAAAACTTCCAATCGGTTATTCCTGCTCACCCGTCCAACCCAGAATACCCCCTTCGAGGAAGCGGACAGCGGGGTGATTTTTCTGCAAAGAATCTGCTACCGATTGACTCACCGAACCGCCTTTAACACAGTAGACAACTACCTCCTGATCCTTGGGAATGGTCTTGCTCCATTCTTCCACTTTTTCAGGATCTTGCCAGGCTGCACCGGCTATTGTTTCGGGTGATTTATCGAAATCGGCCTTTCTACGCACGTCAATGACCTGTATGTCTTTGTTATTGAGTTTTTCTTTGAGTTCTTGTGAGGTGATAGATGTAGTCATGTCTCTTGCTCCTTTGTATGTTTACTTTCCGGTTGCTGCTCCGTAGTTGAAGTCGTCAAAGAGGGGTGATGCTGTCGGCCTTTGTCCAGACACCAACCATGCCGGCTTCGGTAAATGTCATTAACTGTCTTGTACAGCCTCACATTGTCCTCGTTGGCGTTAGCGCGCACAATGTAGTAGTAGTTGTTGGTATCTTTAGCCCGCCAGATAACTCCACCAGCCTGGTCTTCTCGGCCGGGGGTGGGTTTGAACTTCACTTCGACATAGCCGTTTTGCAGATTTGTGTCCTGCTTGATGCACACCGGATACGTTGCCTCGCCGAATTGTTTCAGCACCTTTGGCGCGCTGGGTGCCGAGTCATCTTGAACGACTGCCCATTTGGCTGCACCCTTGCCGGTCTGGGTGGCTGTCCATCCCGGCGGCGGCGCGCCCGCTTCCAGCTCGTCGAAGGTGATCACTGCCGCGTGCGCTCCTGATGCCAGGAGCACTGTCGCCACTATAATGCTCACGATGTGTTTCATATTCTTCTCCTTTCGCCGGGCGAGCAGCGTTTTAAAAACCAAGCAGATGCCAGACGAGGCCGGCACAGCCGGCACCGGCAATTATAGAAATAATGCCGACTTTGTGAAATTGCATCAAAGAAAATGAAACGATGGCAAGGATAGCCGAAAACCAAGCGAAACCTTCGACCGGAAAGAGAACATGGGTGCCGAACCACACGCCCAGATTAAGCACGACGCCGACTACGGCCGGAGTAATGGTGGCAAGGGCCGCAGACATTTTAGTGTTGCCGGCCAATCGCTCTATATACGGAGCCCCAAGAAAAATGAACATGAAACTTGGTAAGAAGGTGAAATAGGTGGCAACGAGCGAACCAACAACCGACCCCCAAAATGGCCCCAGTGCGCCCGGTTGGTTCCAGCCGGCGAGGAAACCGATAAACTGCACGACCATGATCAGCGGCCCAGGCGTTGTCTCGGCCAGCCCCAGGCCATCCATCATCTGTAGACTGGTCAGCCAGTGATAGTGTTCAACACCGGCCTGGGCGATGTAACCGAGGAGGGAATAGGCACCACCAAAGGTAAGAAAGGCTGCCTTGGTAAAAAAGAAGGCCTCAGTGGCAAACGTTGAACCGGGTAGAAGATAATAGAGTCCGAGAAAAGGTATGGCCCATAAGGCGACAAAAATCGTCAAAAGCGTAACGATTTTGGCAGGAGAGGGTGCCTTACTTTGGCCCGCCGGGGAAGTCGCGTCGCCCGGCTTTTTGCCGGCCAAAAACAGGCTTGGGAAAAATTGACTGCCGATAATGCCGATAATGCCGACGGTAAGAATGAGAGCGGGGAAAGGGAAGTTCAGAAAATAGGTTGCCAGGAAAGAAAGCACGGCAATGGCGATCAGCACGTTGTTTTTGAGCGACTTTTTGCCGATCTTGATCACTGCCGCAAGGACGATAGCCAATACAGCCGCCTTAAGTCCGACAAAGATCGCCGCCACCCAGGGCAAAGTGCCAAAGGAGATATAGATATAACTGAGACCAAAGAGAATAAATACCGAGGGTAGGAAAAAGAGCACCCCGGCGGCGATTCCTCCCCTGGTTTTATGGAGAAGCCAGCCGATATAGGTTGCCAGCTGCTGGGCTTCGGGACCCGGCAAAAGCATGCAATAGTTGAGTGCGTGCAGGAAACGGTCATTGCTGATCCATTTTTTCCGATCAACCAGTTCCGTGTGCATGATGGCTATCTGGCCGGCGGGGCCGCCGAAACTTATCCAGCCAAGTTTCAGCCAGAAAAGAAAGGCTTCTTTGAAGGATGGTGACGTCGTTTCCGATGGTTCGTTTGGAGGGGTTGTTGTTGGAGTCTTCATATATTGTCTCACTTGTTTGTTTGCACATCCTTGAACATTTTGTACAGATACAGGGCATAAATTATCTTCAGCCCTCCAGCTAAAAAGAAAGGGGCACTGAAAAACAGTGGATTGGCCATAAGCAACCCGGCCAATACCGGCGAGGACGCCGCCCCCATTGATCTGGCTACATTTGTTATTCCTGCTGCGGCTGTCCTTTCGCCAGGTTCAACAACCGCCATAATGAAAGATTGTCTGGTTGGGACATCCATCTGTGAAATACTGGAACGTAGCAGAAGAACAGCTATAGCCAGCCAGAGGTTAGGCATAAGCGGTACAAGGCAGAGTAAAAGCCATCATACTCTGCAATATGAACCCGCGGGCAAACGCATCAACTGCAAAAAGACCACTTAGTTTAAACACAATACCTTTTGATCTCGACAGTCCGAAATTGAATCTTGCAGGTATCTTGATTTCAGAATCAGTACCCGGATATACTTCGAAATCTTTTGTCAGCTTTGAAAAAAGTAGCAAAAGTATCGCACCACAAATTGCATATCCCGCCATGATATAGACAAAAACGGACCGATCTCGTTGCCACTCGGGCTTATTATACCAATTATTGCAGCAACAGTGATGAGCACTGGGTTTTTTGTCAGTACAAACACCGCACCGCCGAGAATCATGAGCAGCGAACCAAGAATGAGCATTTTCTTTCTGCCCATGCGGTCGGCAATCATGGTTATCCAGAGGGAGACGACTATATCCCCGACGAGTGTTGCGGTGAGTATCGCGCCTATGCTCAAGCTGCTTAATCCTGTTTCTGCAAGGTATAAAACCAAAATCACGGAAAGGAATCCGAAGGCGAAAAGCCTGGTGATTCTTGCTGAAAACAAAAGAATTGTATCTGATATCTTGGTATTCATGTTTTGCCGCCAATAGATCGGCCCCGGGGTGGGGAGGGGTGCCCCCTGGGCTTTCTGGATTATTTCATCCAACCCTGAATTTCTTCATGCAGGGCTATGTATCGCTGCAGCGTTGTTGCATTTTTTTATTTTTGATATCCATGGAGTATTTCAACAAATCGCTGTTCCGCCATTTTTTCATCAGCGCCATGCTGAAGCCCGTAGGTTTTGGTCTTTCCAAGATCGTGAAAGACTGCACCTCGGGCAATGAGCGCCCTGTCTATATCGATTTTGACCCGTGAAGCAATTTCAAGAGCCTTTCGGGCGACCTCAATGCTGTGCAAAATCGCTTCTTCTCCGTATTTTTCCTGTTAATGTTTTTCTGTCAAGGAAAGGTAGAGAGCTTCAAAGACAGCTATTCCCTGCTCCAGTGTCTCGCTATCAGGTAAGGCTCGATTACGAATACCTTTAATTATCATTTCAATTACATGTGCTTCTGATGCTGCAAATTTCCCGTCTTTGATATCGATATCGTGAACAATCCGGGAAAGTGAATCGAGTCCCTTGTCTGCAAGGGCAAAACTCTTAACCAACACTTCGAAGGTGCATAAGTCGTCGATATGAGTGAAATCGCCATTCCGTACATCATAGGAGACTTCCATTTCTCCGGTCAGATCCTTCAATTCAATCTCATCCTTAAATGCAAAGATTGCTTTGGGGTCAATGAAACGGCGAATGAGCCAGGCGGAAGCCATTCGATCGACAAATGGTCGCTTGCGGGTCAACCAAGTCAAGCCGGAAAAGTTGGTAATGTTACGACCATTGGGTAATGATGACGAGATTGATCCCTTTTGACCCTTCTCGACTGCCGAGAAGTCTTCCAATTGTTTTCTCAGGGCTCCAATCTGCGTGGCCACTTCCCTTCCCTTTGCTGATTGAAAGAAATCACGCTGTTGGATTGCCTGGAACTCGGCCTGTATTTTTTCATATTGCTTAAACAATGATGTGGTTTTCTTATCTTTGCCACCTTTCCGGAGATTACCGATTCTTCCTGAGAATTCGTCAATTTTCGTTGCGATTTCTTGGTATTGAGGATGTCGTTGCTCGTTGAAAAGCGTGATGATGTCGTCTTGTTGCAAAGGTTCTATGGTATCTGTTTTGACCAGAAGCCCCTCTCCCTTTAAACCTGGCAGTTCGGCCAGCATCCACTGCAATGCCTCGTGGTGTTCCTCTTTGTAAGGAAGGATATAAACACCTCCCTTGAGTTGAACAGCTCCGGTCTTTTGCAATTTCCGCCAGACCTTGACTCGGTTGTTCACAGGAGTTGCGGGAATTGAATAAAAGAACAGTAACCATATGTATTTGTTATTTTCTTTCATTGATAATAATCTCCCGTGTTGATGTGAGCGTTTTTTTACTGTATCGTGTGTTACTAATTTATGTAACGCTAGATAGGTGTATTGTCAAGAAGGGTTTTTCGGTGAGCTAGTTGCCAAGAGGCGGCAATTGTTTCCATATACGATTTTCGGACATTGCGAAAATATTATTATTGCGAAAGAATTACAGAGGTGCCTTTGTCCCACGGACCTATCAGCAACAATCTCTTTAATGGTAGTATTTAGTACCATTGTATTACCATAAATATCCTATTGTCCCATCCTGACCACTGCTTAAAATATTGGTTATGGAATTGAATTGCACTTTTAATTGGCAGTTACCCCACATTATTGAAACGAACCCGGGAGGAGGTTGATTATGCGTTTATTGATAAGAGCAGCTCCCGGCATATTCATTTCGATGATATTTCTTTTCCATAGCGGATCAAGTTATGCTACTCTATCGGGTATGACTCTGTTAGGACAAGGCGAGGTTAACTATCTGGGGTTTATCAAGGTTTACGATGCGGCCCTGTACGTGGATATGCAACTTCTGTAGAATTTGCCGACATGTATGTTGGTATTTGGCTGGGGACGGTAAAACCCATTGACGAAGGACTGAGGGCTCGGTTGCTGATGGTATCAGGAAAAGGCCTTGCGGTCAAATAAAGACCGAGTATCAAAACAGGAGAGAGATCCATGAAATCAGCAATCTATGTTGGCGAAATTGCTCATGTGAGAAGCATCCCGAAATCACACCACTTCCGCTATCCCTTATTCATGTGGTTTCTCAATCTCGATGAACTTGACCAACTACCGGATTTGGGACGCTGGTTCTCAGCGCGGAAATGGGCCATCAGCCGGATGGTTCGGAGTGATTATTTGGGAGATCCCAAGGTGCCTCTTGCCGATGCGGTCCGGGCTCGGATGCTGGAATTAACCGGCGAACCGGTTACCGGTCAGGTGTGTGGATTGATGCATATGCGAACCATGGGGCTCTACTTCAGCCCCGTGAATTTTTACTACGGATTTGATAAGGATGGCAATTTAACCCATTTTCTTGCCGAGGTTTCCAACACCCCGTGGAATGAGCGACATCACTATGCTTACCATGTCGGCGGCGGACGTTATGCGATGACTGAGGCAAAGGCCTTCCAGGTTTCACCTTTTAATCCCCTGCAGCAGCAATACCGATGGCAGATAGTCCCGCCGGGCGATTTGACAGAGGTTGCCATTAACGTCAGTGACTCTCGCGGTGAGATATTTGAAGCACGCCTGCAACTTACAAGACAGTCGCTTGACCTGCCGACAGTACGTCGACTGCTGCTGAGAAAACCGATTATGACAGCCTTTATTGTCGGCGGAATATATTATCAGGCATTGAAGATTTATCTCAAAGGTATACCTTATGTTCCTTATGTGAAGGAGGCAATATGAACGATGCAGCCACCAACGAAACATATGCAGTAGCAATAAAAGGCCCGACCTTGATTGACAAATTGGCAAAACAGATGGTTTTTAGACTGCTTGGAGCGATGCGTTTCGGTCAAATGAGTATTCGCGACGGCAAGAACCGGTGGACCTTCGGCACGGATCCTACCCTGAAGGCGCACGTGACGGTGCGCGATGCCCGTTTTTACCGGCAGGTCTTATTCGGCGGTTCAATCGGTGCCGGAGAGGCATACATTGACCATCTCTGGGATGTTGATGACCTCACGGTACTGTCGCAGATTATGGTGCTGAATATGGATCTCCTTGACCGCATGGAGCGCGGGCTGGGCTGGTTCCTGCAACTTTTCCGGCTGGTTGGCCACGCCGTAAAAAAGAATTCGCGCAAGGGATCAAAGCGCAATATCCTTGCCCACTATGACCTGGGCAACGAGATGTACCGATCCTTTCTTGATCCGACCATGATGTATTCCTCGGCCATCTACCCTAGTAAATCGAGCAGCCTTGAGGAGGCATCCCTATATAAGCTGGAGACTATCTGCAAGAAACTCGACCTGCAGCCAACCGACCGGGTCATTGAGATAGGCTCGGGCTGGGGCGGTTTTGCCATCTACGCCGCTCGCAATTATGGCTGCCATGTTACCACCACAACCATCTCCGACGCCCAATATAAAGAGGCGAAAGCGCGCATTGCCGCAGCTGGTCTTGCGGACCGGATCACCCTTTTGCGGAGCGATTACCGGGATCTGCACGGCAGCTTTGATAAGCTGGTGAGTATTGAGATGGTCGAGGCAGTGGGGAGGAAATATCTGCCGACCTTTTTCAAGAAATGTGGGGAATTACTCGCTGAAAACGGCACAATGCTGCTACAGGCGATTACCATACGCGACAACAAATATGAGCAATACGCCCGATCAGTCGATTTTATCCAACGCCATATATTCCCCGGCGGACATATCCCATCGGTGACCCGGATGGTCAATCTGCTCACCGAGAAGACCGATATGGTGGTTCGACGCCTCGATGACTTCGGACTTGATTACGCAAGGACCTTACACGACTGGCGCCGGCGTTTTGCCAAGGCCTTTCCCTCCCTTCGGGATCATGGTTACGACGAGCGTTTCAGGAGGCTGTGGGAGTTTTACCTGTGCTATTGCGAAGGTGGTTTTCTGGAGCGCTCGATCAGCGTTGTCCACCTTGTGGCTTCTCGGCCGGGAACCAGGGTGGGCGCGGTGCATCAATGAACCCGTTTGTCAATGTCGCCATTAACCAGGTGATCTGGTTTCTCTGCGTCCTTGGCGGCAATGCCGGGGCACTTTTCGCATTGCCTTTTCTGGGGTTGAACATTCTTCTTTCACGTAAGCGGCGTGCAGACCTGCAGATGATTGTCTTGCTCCTGGCAATCGGGCTGAGCCTTGACGGTATTCTACAGGCCATCGGCTTTTTCAGCTTCAGGTCGACGGGATTTCCTATCCCTTTGTGGCTGGCAGTGGTCTGGGTTGCTCTTGCCGCCCTGCCGCATCATAGTCTTGCATGGATGAAGAACCGATTGTTGCTTGCAGCGCTTTTTGGCGCTATTGGTGGACCGCTGGCCTATTGGGCCGGAGTCCGTCTCGGGGCGGCGACCTTCCACTGGCAGCTTCTGCCCTCACTTCTGCTCCTGGCCGTGGCCTGGGCCCTGTTATGGACGGGAGTTATGGCTGTGGCTGCTCGGCAACAGCTGCTCCCTCCCGAGCCAGTCGGATAAGAGCCTCAACTCTTGATACTCTTCAATTGAGCTAGAGCATTGTAACTGGAGCGCACCGCATCTTCATGGAAACCATAGCCGAAATAGCTGCCGCAGAACCAGGTGTTTCTCACCCCGTTCAAGGTCGGTAGGGCGGCCTGGGTGGCCATAGAGGCCGTGGTATAGGTCGGATGATGGTAGACCATACGGGCGATTACCTCTTTCTCGTCATACGCTCCGGGGCGATTCAAGGTCACCAGGTACTGTTTCTCGGCGGTGAAACCTTGAAGGATATTCATGGCGTAGGTGACGTAAGCAGGTTGAGCTTTGGTGCCGCTGCCCTCCTGACGGAAATTCCAGCAGGACCAGGCCCGACGCATGGGTGGCATAACGCTCAGGTCGGTATGCAGGACGGTGTGGTTTTCTTCATACTGCCAGGGGCTGAGGAGGCGGGTCTCGTCCGCTGTCGGGTCGCCGAGGAGGCGCAAGGTCTGGTCGGCGTGGGTGGCAAGCACCACCTGGTCGAAGTTTTCGTAGTGCTGGTCGGAAAACTGCAGCTGCACGCAGTTTTCGCTGCGGAGAATACGACGAATCGGGGTGCCGAGGTGAATCGTGCCGGTGAACGATGCCTTGAAGGCCTTGACGTAGCTGCCGCTGCCGCCGGCGACCGTCCGCCAGGCCGGGCGGTTCAACAGATCGAGTAGGCCGTGATTCCTGAAAAAGAGAAGAAAGGCGCGGGCCGGGAAGACCGTCACTTCAGCTGTCGAGGTCGACCAGATGGCCGCCGCCATGGGCTTGAGATAATTATCCACCATAAACGGCAGGAAGTTATGGCGACGCACATACTCTTCCAGGCTGCCGAGGTCCTCCCGGGTTTCGACATCGATCTTTCCCTGCCTACAAAAACGGGCGATTTCCAGGAGAAAGCGATAAAAATGGGGTTTTACGATATTGCTCCTTTGGGCGAAAAGTCCGTTGAGATTGTTACCGGCATAGATGAAACCGCTCTCAAGAGAATGGAAGCCAAAAGACATCTGGGTCAGTCGCGATGGAACCTGCAACTCCTTGAGAAAACCGATGAAATGCGGGTAAGTTGCCTCGTTGAAAACAATAAAACCGGTATCGACCGGAGTACCGGCGTCCGGGCCGTCGGGAATGGTAATGGTATGGGTGTGGCCCCCTACGTAATCGCCCTGCTCAAAAAGAGTCACAGTGTGGGTCTTCTGCAGAAGGTGGGCTGCGGCGATTCCGGCAACGCCGCCGCCGACAACGGCAACAGTGGTTTTCTCGGAGGCGTTTTTCTGTTCCATTGTTACTCCTTTTTATTATCTGGAAACCACGGGAAAAAAGCGTTGGTTCTCGCCTTATATGCGTCAAATTCGGCATTGCCCTGGTATTTTGCCTCAAGCATGGGAATCCCAGAGACCTTGAGGAGGAGAAAGGCGATGGTCAGCGGGGCGATCAAGCCGTAGAGGCCGGATGGTGAACCCAGACCGATAAAAAAAATGCCCCACCACAGAGTTGCCTCGCCAAAATAGTTGGGATGGCGACTGTAACGCCACAGCCCGTCCATGATGATTTTGCCCTTATTGGCACCCCCTTTTTTAAAGACGGTGACCTGCCAATCACTTACCGCCTCAAAGAAAAAGCCAAGGGCAAAGAGGAAGATGCCCAGAAAATCAGTCCATTGCGGACCCGGTCCGGGTGCGCCAATGGTCAGCAGAACGGGACTTGCAATGAGAAGAACAATCGTACCCTGGAGCATATAGATCTGTAGGAAGCTACGCCAGATTATAGTCTTCCCCCAATCCCGGCGAAATTTCTGGTAGCGAAAATCCTCGCCTCGTCCGCGATGTCTGAGGCCGATATGCAGGCCAAGTCGCGCCCCCCAAAGGGTCAGTAAAAACAAGAGCAGCAAAGGCCGGAAGTGGAGAGGCATGTTGCTGCCGAACAGCCAGGCACCCCAGCAGGCAACAAGAAAGGCCGGACCGTAGGCGATATCCACCAGACTGTTATCTTTGGCCTTCAGGCCGACGACATACATACAGCTCATATATACCGCCAATAGTTCAGTGGCGGTGATGAATACGGTACTCATGGTGCAGCCCTCCTTTTCACTTATTTCAGCCAGGAGCCGAGCAGGTAAGAGGCGCCGCCAACCAGAGTGCAGAGCAGCGTGCCCCAGGCGATATCGACCACCACTACGACAAGCGGCCAATCGCGTAGGGTTGCCAGGTTGGTGAGATCATAGGTGGCATAGGTGAAAAAGCCGAAAAGCGCACCGAGCATGCAGGTTCGTGCCAGAGAACCGGCCTCCAGTCCGGGGCGGACGGCGAAAAAGAGAATGCCGACGATGTAAACGAAATAGAAGATAAAGGCGGCCGGCCAGTTGACCTCGGGGCTGAGGAGGTGGTGGAGCTGGGTCTTGTAAAAATTCCTCGCAGCGTAGCCCAGCCAGATCATGTCGATGGCGAAAAAAACCGGGATAGTAAGCAGGTAGAGTTTGAACCAGAAAACGGTGCTCATGGGATTACCTCCTTTCGGTAAACAGTAGATGGTCACGAATAAACCCCTGTTCTTCGATACCTTGCATCACTCCGGCGAGGAGGTCCGGGTGCATCTGCGGGGTGCGACTGAGTATCCACAGATATTTTCTGTCGGGGGTTCCGACGACAGCGTATTCGTAGTCTTTCCCTAGGTCGATGATCCAGTAATCGCCCCGGAAAGGCCAGAAAAATGAGACCTTGAGGCGGGCGTTGCTGCTGTCGACCACCCAGGCCCGGCCATGAGCCTCGCGCAGACGACCATCCTCTTCATTGTGGCAGCTGTTCAGTACATCTATGTCGCCATCCGGGCGAATACTGTATGTGGCAGTACTCTCCAGGCAACCTTTCTGGAAGCTGTTGGCATAGCGGCCAATCTCAAACCACAGGCCAAGATAGCGACTGAGATCGACCTGAACGACGGTTTTTAGAGGCGCCAACTGCGATGTCGGCGGGGTGCTGTTGAAAGCGCATGCGACGAGGAAGGAAAGAAAGAAGATAGCAGCGATGAGCCTCATGGAAACTCCTCTTGTGCAATTTTTTTAAACAAACGGGCAATGTGACCAGTTGGTGCAGGTTATCTCTCATCGTTATTATCAACCTGTCTTAACGGATAATCACTTAAGAATTCTCGTCAACTGGTGCTGTCAGGCAGAGGGCCAACCATCTCATTCTAAGTTGCATTCAAAATGATATGTGCTTTTTCGTAGGGTGCGTTTTACGCACCATTAAAACCAAGAGGTGTACGAAGTGCACCCTACCCAAGGCAATTACTTTGAATGCAACGTGGAATCACACTGTCATGACTTTCCATTTACTGCACGGTAGTTGCGGGAATTGAAAAATCAAACTCCACTACCTCCTGGAAATGGGTCACCAGGAAAATCCGTGAAACCGACACCCCGAACAGGGCGCAATCGGGCGAGGTGATAAAATCTTTGAGATGCGGGTGCTTGGCTAGGTAAAGATCCTCGCCGGCGTCGCGAGCCGCTCCGCTTAATTCCCCGGCCTCCCCGACAACGGTCGCAGCCGCAGCCCGGCTGAAATCAATCACCTGATTACTGCGGTTATCGATGAGCAGGGAAACCTGCGGATTATTTTTGAGATTGTGCCATTTGCGAGTGGACCGGGGGGTGGCGAAATAGAGGTTCTTCAGGTTCAGGTCAAAGGCGACAGCCACCAGATTGGTATAAGGATGGGCGTCGGCAGCGGTGGCCAGGACGGCGAGCGGTTGATGAATACAAAGGTCTTCAAGTATGAGGCGAAATTTATCAGGCATGGTCATGGCCGGTGGCAGTATTTCTGGGCTTGTCCTTGACAGGTTGTTGAGCCGATCGCATATCTTCCATATAAGTAAAGCCGGCAGATTACCCCCCGCGAGGGGGGATAAGACCTTAAAAAATTCATTCAAAAAAGAAATGAATTTCTAAGGTACTAAAAAACGGGTAGAACCTTCGAAGTGGAAAAGAATACTCCGGATAGTATCAGAATCTGCTATAAATGCAACCCCGTGAAATAACAATATCCTGAAGGTAAAAAGAGCGTGCGCTTTGGCCTGTGTTGTCTGTTTAAAGAAGAGAAAATTTCCTTTCGGACAACCACCGCCAAGGTGCTGGCGGCCATGTTGCGGCCGGAGCAGCTGCTGAAACTGTCGGGCATATGCCGCAGCAATGCCGAGAGCCTGCTGCAGGCTGTGCACACCGTCGACAGTTTTGGTATCGGTGCCTTTCGCATCATGTCGCCGCTCTTTCCCCGGATGACCCACCCCGATGTGGGTTATAAGCTTGACGATCTCCCCGATGGAGAAGTAATTCGCCGGCAGCTTGGCGACGTTCGGTCTTTTGCCAGCCTCCACGACATTCGCCTCAGTTTTCATCCCGACCAGTTTGTCGTCCTCTCCTCGCCGCATCCGGCGGTGGTGGCCAATTCAATCCGAGAGCTGGAATATCAGGGTTGGCTCGCGGAAGCAGTTGGGGCCGATGTCATCAATCTTCATGCCGGCGGGGTCTATGGCGATAAAGTGTCCGCCCTGCAGCGTTTCTGCCGGGTCTTTGCTGATCTTCCGCAGAGTGTCAGGAACCGCTTGACCCTGGAAAATGATGATGTAAGTTATACCGTGTCGGACCTCCTGCCGGTGTGCGAAATACTTTCGATTCCACTGGTCTACGATGTCCACCATCACCGCTGCAAGCCGGATGGACTATCCGTCGAGGAGGCGACTCGGTTGGCGGCAGCAACCTGGCAGCGCTTGGGCAGGGAGCAATATTGCCACCTGTCGTCGCCAAGGGCGGGATGGGGCGGTGGCGATGCCAAACCGCACGCCGATTATATTGACCCGGCGGACATGCCATCCTGTTGGCGGGAACTGAATATGACCGTTGATATTGAAGCAAAAGCCAAGGAACTGGCGGTGCTCCGTGTGATGAATAATTTTAAAAATGGCGGTGGCAAGTGATACACTTTTTGCAAAGGATCATACTGATGAGCATTCTGACAAGCATCCTGGCGGCCTGCGCCGGGGAACGGCCGAGTAACCTCGGGGTAAGAGATGGTAGGTTGAGTGCATGTCCCGGTTCGCCGAATTGTGTGTCAAGTCAGGCGACTGATGAAAACCACCGCATCGCCCCGCTGGTTTGCAGCGACGAACCGCAGCAGGCCTTTGCCCGCCTGAAACAAACCCTTCTCAGCCGGGGAGATACCACCATAATTGAAGAACTTCCCGATTACCTGCGCGTGGAGTTTCATACCAGGCTGTTCGTCGATGATGGGGAATTCCTGCTCGACGCCAAGCAGCAGCGGATTGAGGTCCGTTCCGCTTCCCGACTTGGCTATTCGGATCTTGGTAAGAACCGCAACCGGGTGGAGGAGATCCGCCGGCAGTTTGCCGAGATCGGCGCCAGCCGATAGTTGTGCTGTTTTCCGGAGGGTTGGCCTTTACCAAACTCTTCGACCTGACTTTTCTACCAAGCCTTATTGCCCTACTCAAAACGCATAATGGTAGTATTTACTATCAATAAACTCTTAAACATTAACCGTTGCCATGCCCTTTATCAGACTTACTCTCTTAGGCAAGAGAAGGCATCGTTTGATGCTTACCCTGATAAAGAAGGCATCGTTTGATGCTTATCCTGATAAAAAATATAACCTGTGAGGTGTATTATGAACGCTGATTTTGGTTCCCTGGTATGGGTCAATGATAAAGAAGGTCATGAATATGTTTGTACAGTAAGCGGCAACAGTGAGAACAAGAAAGATCTTGATGGTCTTTCAGAGGGCGAACGAGCAACCTGCAGCGATGTAAACGATTTTATTGCTACTGATCGTTGGTAATACGTAGGCTCCTGTTGTTTTGCTTGAGCGCTGCAAATCCTATGGGAATAAGGGATTTGCATCGCTTTTTATGTTGGCGACGATCATCGCGGGGCGAAAAAATTGATATGACAGCACCGGTAGGTCAGGGGAATATTCACGGGAAGTGGGCCGTCAGCTTCATGATGCCGGCTTCATACACCATGGAAACTCTGCCCGTTCCTGATGATCCAAATATCTCATTGCGCCGGGTGCCGGCTCGCACCGTTGCTGTGGTTCGTTATTCCGGTTTTTGGAGTGAGGAGAAGAGCTGATCATGAATAATTATGTCAAGGGAGAAAAGAACCTGAATGAGCCGGAAGGGCTTTCGTGGCATGCATTGCCTGAGCAGGATATTATAGCCCGGCAGGGAACAGGTCCTGACGGGTTGACTGAAACTGAAGCAACGCAGCGACTGCAACGTTTTGGCCCCAATACCCTGCTGCGCGCCGGGAGCGACCACCCCTGGCTGATCTTCTGGCGTCAGATCAACAATCCCATCGGCTGGTTGCTACTCGCTGCCGGTGCCCTGGCTGTCGCCCTCGGTAAATCGACCGATGCCGCCGTGGTTTTCGGTGCGGTCGGCGTTAACGCCATCATCGGCTTTATCCAGGAATACCGGGCCGGAAAGGCGATCGAAGCACTGGCAGCCATGATTCCCGACGCCGCGACCGTCCTGCGGGACGGGCATTCCCTCTCACTGCCTGCCGAAGGATTGGTTCCGGGCGACCTGGTAACGCTGCAGAGCGGCGACAAGGTCCCGGCTGACCTGCGCCTGATCCGGGTCAAAAACCTTCTTGTCGAGGAGGCGGCACTGACCGGCGAATCCCTGCCGGTGGCAAAAAAAACCGATGCGGTGGAAGTCGATGCAGCTTTGGGAGACCGGCTCGGTATGGCGTACAGCGGGACGCTGGTGGTACAGGGCACTGCCACCGGGGTGGTGGTAGCCACGGGCAACAGCACTGAACTGGGCCGGATCAATGCGCTGCTCAATCAGACCACGCAACTGGAAACGCCGCTTACCCGACAGCTTGCCAAGGTCAGCAGCGGGATCACCGTTGCGGTTGTGATTGTGGTGGCGATACTGATCAGCTTCGGTATCTGGGTCAAAGACGCTCCGCTGGGCGAGGCCCTGATGGTCGCGGTTTCCCTGGCTGTTGCGGCCATCCCCGAAGGACTGCCGGCGGTCATCACCATCTGTCTGGCCATCGGCGTGCGGCGCATGGCCGAACGGCATGTCGTTGTCCGTCATCTTCCCGCAGTGGAAACCCTGGGGTCCACATCCGTTATCTGTTCGGACAAGACCGGCACCCTGACCCGCAACGAGATGACCGTGCAGGTGGCCTGGCTCGAAGGGCGCGAATACCGGTTTTCCGGTATCGGCTATGCACCTGACGGCGACATAGAGCACGATGGTATCCGCCTGACGGAAATTCCGACGGCACTCCAGGATCTGTTCACCATCGCCGTCCTCTGCAATGATGCGGCACTGCGCCAGGAGGGTGGCCTCTGGGCCATAACCGGCGATCCGACGGAAGCCGCGCTGGTGGTGGCCGGCCGAAAGGCGGGGCTTGATGCCCACGAGTTTCGCAGTCGCCATTCCCGTCTGGACGTGATCCCGTTCGAGTCGGAGACCAAATTCATGGCCACCTTGAACAGAGTCGACGGCCAGCCCCGCATCCTGCTGAAAGGTGCGCCGGAAACAGTTCTTGAGCGCTGCTCCCTCAGCGAAGCGGAGAAGAGCCGGATCAATGAGGCCATGGAGACCTATGGCCGTCAGGGGATGCGGGTGATTGCCTGTGCACAGCGGCACGATGTTTCGGCAGATCAGATAGAAGCGGAGGACGTTGCCGGCGGACTGCTGTTTGCCGGTCTGCTCTGCATGATTGACCCTCCCCGGACCGAGGCCATGGATGCTATCCGGCTCTGCCACAGCGCCGGTATTACCGTTAAGATGATCACCGGTGATCACCCGCTAACGGCCGAAGCCATCGGCCGCCAACTCGGTCTGCTACAACACGGGCAGGTCGCCATGCAGGGGCGGGAGCTGGACGGTCTCTCTGAAACAGAGCTGCAGGCTGCCGCCGCCAGTACCAATGTATTTGCCCGCGTTGCCCCGGAACACAAGATCCAGCTCGTCCAGGCCCTTCAGGCCCAGCGTCACGTGGTCGCCATGACCGGTGACGGCGTCAATGACGCACCGGCCCTCAAGCGAGCCGATATCGGCATCGCCATGGGAATAACCGGCACGGCGGTCTCCAAGGAAGCCGCCAAGGTCGTCCTGATGGATGACAACTTCGCCTCCATCACCGCAGCGGTGGAGGAGGGGCGCCGTGTCTACGACAATCTCATCAAAAGCCTGGCCTTTGTGTTGCCGACCAATCTGGGTCTGGCCTGTACGCTGTCTGCATCCATGTTCCTCTTTCCGACGATCCGGGTGGACGGCGTCAATGAACTGCTGCTGGCCATGTCACCCAGTCAGACCCTCTGGATCAACCTGGTGGCAAGCGTTACCCTTTCGATCCCTCTGGCCTTCGAGGTGCTGGAGCCAAATGCCATGCGGCGCATGCCCCGCTCACCTGACGAGCCGGTCTTTTCCGGTTTCATCGTTGCCCGCCTGGTCATTGTCGCGTTACTCATGGCCGCAGGGGCCTGCGGCTTGTTCCTTTGGGAATACTTCCGCATCATCGGGCCTGAACCGGTGACGGGTGCCCGGCATGCCCTGGCGCTGGCCGAAGCCCAGACCCTGTGCGTGACCAGCATCACCTTCACCCAGATATTCTACCTCCTCAATTGCCGCTCCCTGCGGGCATCTCTCTTCAGCCAGGGAGTTTTCAGCAACCCGGTAGTGTTTGTCGGCATCGGTATCCTGCTGCTGTTGCAGGCATGCTTCATCCATCTGCCGCCGCTGCAGAAGCTCTTCAATTCTGCTCCGCTCGATGGCCTCGGCTGGTTGAATGCCATGGCAGTTGGTGCGCTTGTGTTGCCGGTGATCTCACTGGACAAATGGATCAGAAACCGGTGAAGAGCAAGAGGCTCAATTTCTCCATCGGATGAGCCTCTTGCAAAACCCTCCAACATACTGAAAAGAGAATACTAATGAGAAAATTTACACTGGCATTGGCATTTACAGGCGCATGCACATTGATGGCTTCCTCGGCATTCGCCGTCGATCGTAATGGGCCGCCGCAAAGAGATTTGGAAATCAATATCGGTGCGGGTGTAATGTATGCTCCGGATTTTCTTGGCTCAAAAGATTATCAGCTTTACGCTTTTCCCAATCTCAGTGTGAAGTATAAAGATCAGTTTTTTGCCTCGGTGCAGGATGGCATCGGCTACAATGTTATTCGCAGTAACGGCTGGCGTATCGGGCCGGTAGCGAAATACGCCATGCAGCGCCGGGAAGATGGCAACAATCCCTTCCGCGTCGCTGGAGATAAAACCAATGCGCTGCGTGGGTTGGGCGATGTCGATGGCACGCTGGAACTTGGAGGATTCGCGGAATATAGGTGGAGGGAATGGAGTGCCAAAGTGGAAGCGCGGCAAGGTGTAAACGGGCATGAAGGATTTGTCACCGATCTCAATGCCAATTACACGAAGGCCGTATCTTCCGTTTTCTGGAAGGAAGGCTCTCCACTCATTGTGTCAGTCGGCCCGCGTGCAACGCTGGTGGATAACAATTATAATCAGACCTATTTCGGCGTGAACGCATCGCAGTCGGCACGTTCCGGCTTATCGCAGTACAAAGCCGAAGGCGGGTTACTCTCCTACGGCATCGGCGCAGCGGCGATTCTGCCGATTACCGATACTATCACTGCGACATGGATTGCAGGTTATGACCGCATAGCGGGCGATGCCGGGGATTCACCGCTGGCGCAGCAGCGCGGTTCAGAAAATCAGGCGAAAGTGGGCGTATTTTTAAGCTATACTTTTGACTATTAACGGAGAACTGATGCCAACGAAAAACCTTGAGGAGAAACGATGGTTTAATTTTACCCTCAGTCCCATGATCGGCGTCGCAATCAAAATGCTGATGGGCGATACTGGCAAGTATATAGGCATGATCGTGGGCATCACCTTCTCAGCGCTCATCATGACGCAGCAGCCTACCGTTCTTTTAGGGCTGCTCAGCCGCACCTATTCCCTTATCAGTGACGCTTCCTATCCCGATTTGTGGGTTATGGATTCCAAGGTGCAAGCCGTCGATGATGTAAAGCCCCTTCAGGATACCAAGCTGCTGCGGGTGCGGGGCATTGAGGGCATCCGCTACGCCGTTCCACTTTATAAAGGATTGCTGCGCGCCCGCACGGCGGACGGCAATTCCCAAAATTGCAGCATTATTGGACTGGATGATGCCACGCTGATCGGTGGTCCGGGAAATATGGTGACTGGAAAACTGGAAGATTTGCGCCGCGCCGACGCGGTGATCATCGATGTGGACGGAGCCAATAAATATTTAGCGCAGAAGTTGCCTGACGGCACGAGGATTCCTCTTAAAGTGGGCGATACCCTGGAAATTAATGATAAGCATGCGGTGATCGTCGGCATCGCCCAAACCACACCGACTTTTGGGTCACTGCCGTCAATTTACACTACGTATAAACGCAGCCTCGCATTCGCACCGCAGGAACGGTTGAAGCTATCGTTTATTCTGGCGGGCTTGAAGCCCGGTATTGATCCCGCGCCGGTAATCGCCAGCATCAAGAAATATACCGGCCTGACGGCTTACACCAGCGAGCAGTTCAAGGACGTGTCGTTGCAGTATTTCATCGACAACAGCGCCATTGTGGCGAGTTTCGGCATCGTGATTCTGCTTGGCTTTATTGTGGGGGCGGCGACTTCCGGGCAGGTTTTCTATAATTTCACGCAAGATAACATCAAGCAATTTGCCGCGTTGAAAGCGATGGGAACCTCAGATGGAATGCTGGTAAAAATGATTTTGGTGCAAGCGGCGATGGTAGGCATCAGCGGCTGGGGGATCGGTGCGGGATTAGTGAGCCTGAAAGGATTCAGTCTCGGTTCCAACGGCGATTTCCCGTTCTTGATGCCGTGGCAGGTGGTGGCGTCAAGCGGCGGAGGCGTGCTGGTTATTATCACCTTCGCGGCACTTATCAGCATTCGCAAGGTAGTGAAACTTGAGCCAGGGCTTGTGTTCAAATGAGCCAACCGGTTGTCATCTGCAAAGGAATTCAAAAAGAGTTCGGTGCCGGCGCTGATGCTGTGCAAGCGCTGCGAGGCATTGATGTCGAAATTAATCAAGGCGAGCTTTTCATGCTGGTCGGACCGTCTGGCTGCGGCAAAACCACGCTGATTTCAATCATAGCGGGGATTATGAATCAAACCAAAGGCGAATGCCTGGTATTGGAAGAAAATGTTTCTGTGATGAGCAGCGCAGCCAAGGTAAAATTCCGGGCTAAAAATATCGGTTTTGTGTTTCAAACGTTCAATCTGTTGCCTTCGCTCACTGCTGCTGAGAATGTTGCCATCCCACTTTTTATTTTAGGCGAAAGCAAAAAAGCAGCAGTAAAAAAGGCGCATGATTTACTCGACCACGTCGGTTTGAAAGACCGGGGAATATCCCTGCCGTCGGAACTCTCCGGAGGGCAGCAGCAACGCGTCGCCATTGCACGCGCTTTAATTCACAATCCGAAAATTATCGTTTGTGACGAACCGACATCGGCGCTTGACCATGAAACCGGCGCGAACGTGATGGAGATGATGCAGAAACTCTCCAAAGAGCATGGCACGACGCTCATCATCGTCACCCATGACAACCGGATTTTTCACTATGCCGACCGTATCGGCGAAATTGATGACGGCTACATCAAGGCAATTCACGCGCCGGAAACCACTTTAGGAAGGCCATATGCTTAAATGGAAAAAATGGATACCGCTTGCGCTTGGGCTGGCCGGAATCGCTTTAACTGTGCTCTACCTTACGAAGGGTACACCTGAAAAACCGGTAGCACAGCCCATCGCCGAACCCTCCAATGTGCCGTTTGAAAGTTATATCGGCGGCGCGGGACTGACTGAACCCAACAGCGAAAACATCGCTATCGGCTCACACATCCCCGGCATTGTGCGCCATGTAGCCGTACAGGTGGGCGATAAGGTGAAAAAGGATGATCCGCTGTTTATTATTGAAGACCGCGAAGCAATGGCGCAAGTGACAAAATCGGAGGCGCTGGTTACGCAACGGGATGCTGAATGGGAAAACAGCAAAGACCAGCTTTCCATCAGCGCCAAGCTAAAAGATGTGGGGGCGATCAGCAAAGATGAGCGCAATCAGCGGGGGCGAGCAGTGGAAGTAGCAAAAGCCTTGCTCGATGCCGCCAAAGCCGATCTGGATGCCGGCCACACTCGCTTAAACCCTGCATACCGTCCGCGCGCCGATTGACGGTATGGTGATGGCAAAGAATCTGCGCGTGGGTGAATTCGCACCGGCGGGCGGAACCGCCACGGCGCTTTTGCAGCTTGGAAATTTAAACCCGCTGCATGTGCGTGTCGATATTGATGAAAACGATGCGTGGCGCTTCCTGCCAGACCGCAAGGCCGTTGCTTTCTTGCGTGGTAATCCGGCAATTAGCATGCAGCTGGAATTTGTGCGCGTGGAGCCGTTCGTACGGCCGAAGAAATCGCTCACCGGCGAAAGCACCGAGCGCGTCGATACCCGTGTGCTGCAAATCATCTATCGCTTCGACCCTGCGGGCAGGCCGATTTATGCCGGGCAACAGATGGATATTTACATTGAAGCCGATCCACTGCCAAAAGTACCAACGCCGGCATCTAAAGGGAAAAAAGGTGCATAACAATCACAAATGGAGTTATAGATTTTTCCCAAGACGTAACCACATCTCACTGGTAACCAGTGCCTCTATGAAGATACTTAAATTTTTCCTGCTGTTGGCTGTGCTGATGATCTCAGGATGCGCTCATTTCGCCGCCAAACCCTTGGAGGTCCTGTCCTATGTAAACAGCAACTCCACTTCTCACAAAAACCTCTTCGTTTTTGTCCGAGGTTTGGGCGGCAGTCACCACACCTTTGCCGAAGAGGGTATGGTTGACGCCACCTGGCAAAGGGGCATTGCTTTCGATATGGTGGCACCCAATAGCCATTTCGCCTACTACTCTGAGCGCACCTTGATTGAGCGTCTCAGGCAGGACGTGATCCTGCCCGCCAAGAATAATGGCTATGAGAAGATCTGGTTGATTGGTCCGTCTATGGGCGGGCTTGGCTCCCTTCTGTATGTGCGTGAACATCCTGAGGATATCAAGGGAGTTTGCCTGCTTTCCCCCTTTCTTGGCGATGATGCCATTATTGACGAAATCAAAAAAGCCGGCGGCCTTGAAGACTGGCTGCCGGGAGACTATTCGCCTGAAAAGGATTGGCAGAGGATGTTATGGCATTGGATTAAGTCCGAAGTGGCAAAGGCAAAGACTCCACCGATATATCTCGGTTTCGGCAATGATGATATGTACGTAGAAGCCCAAAAACTCCTTGCCGAAAACCTTCCGGCCAGCCACATAACCCGCCTGGAAGGAGGACATGATTACCAAACCTTTAAGGCACTTTGGCTGAGTTTTCTGGACCGTGATGTTCAATATTAAGAGGTGGAGAATATGGCGCTGCAAAAAGTCGGTCTGTCAGTTTTCATTGCGCTCGTTCTGTTGTCCGGTTGCGGGAAGAAAAATTGGGAGCCGTCGTGGCAGGAAGCCGGACAGTCGGCAATATCAGCTCAGGCAGATCTGCTGTATGCCCAGGCATGGAAACGCCTTGAACAAGCCGCTAATCGAGAGGATATTATTGCCGTGATGGAAGATCTACAGCAGGTTTTGACAACCAATCCCTCACACCGCGAGGCTCTGGCATACCTTGGAAACCTGCATATACTCCTTGGCACAGCATGCACGATGGACACTGAGGAGAAGATCACTCATTTCCGATTAGCCATGAAGTATTGTGAACTCGCCATGTACGTCAACCCAGAGTTCCGTGCGGCCGTTGCGAGTGGCAAAAAGCCTTGGGAGGCAGCACCGACGCTCCAGGCCGAAGATGCTCCGGCCATGCTCTTCTGGGTAACTGCCCTGCAATACGAATTTAAGGAAGGGATGACCCTTCCAGCGAAAATCACCAACGTTGGTTGGCTGAAAGACTCAATTTCCTTTCTCGACAGAATCGAACAGGTGGCACCTGATTTTGGTAATGGCGCTGTGGAGTTTGCCTATAGCATCTGCTACTCGGCCCTGCCATATTTGCTCGGCGGCGATACCGCGCTGGGGCAGGCTTATCTAGAAAAATCCATCGCCAAGGGAGAGGGTTATCTGCTTCCCATTTGGGGTAAAGGGAAATATTTTCACCAGGTAACAGGTGATTTGCAAAGCGCCCGTCAGGATTTAAGGTGGGTAGCCAGTCAAAAACCGGAAGGATATAAAGATCTCTATCCCTGGCGGATACATTTCATCGCCGACGCCAGGATTCAACTCGAATCTTTGTAGTGAACGAGCCTGAATTCTTATCAATCTCCAATCACTGCCCCTCTCGTTCCTGCTGTCGCGATTCCAGCCAGTCGAAGGTGTGCGGCTGACTCTATGCAATAGGTTGATCTTTTTACTGGCCGATATCCAGGACACGAAAGGGAAAAACTCCTTGCGATACATCCCGGCAATAGCATTTTAAGGTTGCACGTATTGCCGAAAACGCCAGGTCATTCCACGGGATTTCAGCGGGTGAAAAAAGCTTAACTTCAAGGCTTTCACTCCCGGCACGAAAGTCCTTATCGGTAAGCCGGGCCCGAAAGATGAAATACACTTGATTGATAGCGGGCAGGTTTATAATGGTATATGGCTGCAAGTCGAAAACTTTGGCATAAGCCTCCTCAAAGGTTTCGCGCATGGCGCACATTTCCAGGGTTTCGCCATTTTCCAGCCATCCCGCAGGGAGCGTCCATTTATCTCGACATGGCTCAATAGCCCGCCTGCACAAAAGAATTGTATTTCCCATTACCGGCAATGTGCCGACAACCATTTTCGGGTTTTCATAATGAATAGCAGCGCAACCATCACAAATAAATCGCGATCTCCCATCCCCTTCAGGTATTCGCAGAGTAACCTTTGCACCGCAGTGAGTACAGAAATTCAAAATAGTGTCCTTTCGAGAAGGTTTGGTTGCAATCAGGCAGCCCTGTTGCATTTTTCAGGGAATCTTAGTCTATAAGAAGAATATATAACCCTTCCAGGGCAAGATTCTGTCTGGGAAGGGTCAAGGCAAAAGACAAACTACCAAACTTTTTATGAGAAAGGAGCCCAATGTTTTCCGTATATACCGAGCAGGGACGAACCTTCCGAAGCACTCTTGAAGACCTTTATCGAGTTGAAGTGATCAAACCGGTAAAAGGCTTGAAGTCGGTGGCCAAGGGCATACGGGACGAAAAAGAGCCCGTTGTCCAATCATATTACAACAAGGAAGCTATCAAAGCCTACAAGGAAATGATCCAGGCAAAACATGAAGAAGTGATTTATCACGCCTACCAGATCATGAAGCGACCGGTGATCACTGTCTTTGATGATACTCCTATTATTGAATGCTACTTGCTTCTTGTAGAGAAGAACATAAGACAAATGCCTGTTCTCAACAGAGAAATGATCCCGGTCGGGTTGGTAACCAAAGAAAGTGTCCTGGAAAAACTCATTATCGAAGACAATGTCATCCGTCAGGCAACAGTTGCTTCTGTTCGGGAAATAATGGACCACCCGATAATTACAGCCGATCCCCTATCAGACATTCGACGCGTGGCAAAGATAATGTATGACCACGACCTTAACAGTATTCCCATCACCAATGATGCCGATATGTTCGTCGGCATCATCACGAGAACTGATATTGTTTACGCGGTTTCCAATTTTCCTGCCTTGACTTTACGAGCCTAAAAACATTCATCCTTGACTTGTTGAACGAACGTTTGACCCAGTACTTTCACTTGTGCGGGATTGGCGTTCAACGTCATCAATGAATAAAAAAACCGCTCATCAAGTTACCCGTGTAGACGATGTAACAAATAAGCAAGATTACCCCTTCAAAACGGTTTATACGTCCAGCATTGCGAAAGCCGAAGCCAAATATAAACAGCGAGATGGTAAGAAGCGCCATCACCAAAATATCGCGAGACAAAACTTCCGGCCCAACCTTCATCGGGTTAATGCTACCGGCAACCCCGACAACCGCCAGGGTATTGAAAAGGTTGGAACCAACAATATTGCCAAGGGCGATATCATGCTCGCCCTTGCGTGCGGCAATAATTGATGAAGCCAGCTCCGGAAGCGAGGTGCCGGCGGCAACAATAGTTAAGCCAATAATGAGATCGCTCACCCCCAAACCGACAGCAATTTTCACCGCTCCCCAGACCAAAATACGGGAACTAATGATTAACAGAACAAGGCCGGTGACCAACCATAAGATCGCTTGGCGAACCGGCATTGCATGCACTTCCAGTTCACGGGCTATCTCATTGCCCAGTGTATCAACCTTTGTCCGCAGCCCCTGTCGTACCGCCCATGCTATAACCAGCGCGAACACCACCAAAAGCACCGCGGCGTCAATGCGACTGATCTCTCCATCCTGAAGATGCCAGGCTGCAAGGCCTGTGACCGCCGTGAGAATCGGTAACTCCTTGCGCAACACCTGTGAGTGGACGGTCAACGGACTGATCACTGCGGTCACTCCCAGAATGAGAGCAATGTTGGTTATGTTTGAACCGTAAGCATTACCGAGGGCAAGGCCTGGATTACCGTCCATGGAAGCCAGCGCCGAGACTACAATTTCCGGCGCCGATGTCCCAAAACCGACAACAACCATGCCGATCAACAGCGATGGCATACCATAATGACGGGCTGTAGCTGCCGAACCTTCGACAAACCGGTCGGCACTCCAAACCAACAAAGCCAAACTCAATACAACTGCGATAAAGGGTAAGGTCATAATGTTTAATGCCTATTGATGCAGCATTTGTGGAGTGGGCTTGGTCATGGCTGGCCGGACTTTGCGTTACGTTTGCAGGCCCTGCAGCCACGCAACCCCGGTTCTCTTGAGGATAAATCTTTGTCGCCTTTTTTAAAGTTCTTCCTTCTCTTCGCGCCTGTTCTGTCGCGACTCGCGTTTGATCATATAGTAGGTGGCGGAGAGCGCCACAATGATCGCAGCCATACCCAGCAGTGTGCCTCCGGAATAGTCCTGGGTATCAAGAATTATCACCTTGCGGGCGATGGCGATTATGGCCACGGCGACGACGATCGTTACGTGCTCGGTGGATCGGTGAATGTAGGTTCTAACTATGGTTTCGAGTAGTTCCACTCCGATCAAGACAAGCATGAAGAGGCCGAAGATCTCCAGCAGTTCATTAATTTCCAAAAGAAAAATCGGGGGAGTAAGGATGTCCTTAATGATGACCCATCCTAGTTCAATTGTGGAGAGTAGGAGCACCACGACCATCATGATAACCAGCGAAAAGATAATTACTCTCTCGAATTTTTTGATGTGCTCGATCATTTTTTCTCAAGGTGCAATGATGTTTGAAAGGGTATCCCAAAAAAAACATACCAGTATTAGGGGTTCTTTACCAGATTCCGCTGCTTCGGGCAATTCCCTTTAACGATTGGCAACGTTTGTCTTCTAAAGATAGGTAGAGTGCAAAAGATTCATCATTATCGCCAAAGGGGCAAAAATAACGACAACGACAACTATTGGTTTGACTGCATTGAAACCACAAAGGTACAAACTGTCATGGGCAGCTATCGATGGTCCACCGAATCAGTGGCCAGAGACAGACTGTTCTTGAAGTACTTGGGAGTGAACGGCATATAGTGTACGCTTTATCCGACTTTCAGGATACCCTATCTTCTTCCGGTTATGCTATGAAGAGCGGGTAAAAGGTGTTGCGGCGTTTAAGCGTCTGGCAGTAGATGGTTCAGGCAAGTGGCTGGTAAATGAGTATTTTGAAACTGGCTGGGTGGATTCCACGCATCCGTCAATGCCTCTACCCGTGGCGCTTGATCTGAAGACCTTGTATGAGCAGATGCTCTTTATGTATATCGATCTGCCGCCGCGCGATGGGGAAGCACTGGAAATCCTGGTGGAACGGGTTAGAATGATTCGGAAACGCCGCCGAGAACTGCAGGCGTTGGCAGCAAAGATGAACTGCGAAAAGCAGTTTAACCGCAAAGTTGAATTAAACGCCGGAGTGCGAGAGATACGGGAACAGTTACGGTTGTTGACTGTTTACTGTTGACCGGGCAAGCAATAATACAGAACAGGATCATATCACATGGCAAAATCCGATTTAATACGTGTGGCTGTTTTTGAAGGGAAACATATTCGCAAAATCATGAATGAAGGCGAATGGTGGTTTTCTATAGTTGATATTGTCGAAGTGCTTACCGGCAGCAATATACCAAAACGATATTGGAGCGATCTCAAGCGTAAGCTGGCTAAAGAAGGGTATTCTGAGTTGTACGATAAAATCGTACAACTGAAATTTGTCGCTGCCGATGGGAAATATTACGCCACCGATTGCACCAACCCTGAAACCATGTTCCGTATCATCCAGTCAATTCCCTCACCGAAAGTTGAACCGCTCAAACAATGGCTGGCGCGGGTAGGTTATGAGCGGCTGGAGGAGATTGAGAACCCCGAGCTTTCCATGGAGCGGATGCAGGCACTGTATGAGAAAAAAGGGTATCCGAAAGAGTGGATTGACAAGCGAATGCGTGGGATTGCCGTCCGGCAGGACTTGACTGACGAGTGGAAAACTCGTGGGGCCAAGACCAGCCTGGAATATGCGATACTGACCAATGAGATCATGCAGGGGGCTTTTGATCTGAAGGTGGATGAGTACCGGCAGGTGAAAGGATTGGCACGAGAGAACCTGCGCGACCATATGACCGACATTGAACTGATTCTGACCATGCTTGGCGAGGCAACCACCACCAAACTGCATCGTGACCGGGATTCTCAGGGGATTGAACCGCTGAAGAAGGATGCCCAGGAAGGCGGCGCGGTTGCGGGCAGCACCCGCAGGGACATTGAAAAACGATCCGGCAAACCAGTGGTGACGGGCGAGAATTTCAAGGGATTGACCGGTAAAAAGAAGAAGAAAATAACGTAGGGCTGTCGGGTAGGTGCACATTACCTGTGACCGAATTTGCCATCAGTGGTGAACGTGCGATAGACCGGGCACCCGTCTCGATACGCCTCTACGATCATAATGTGGATACTGAAAAGGAATTATCATAGATAAGCTGAAAATGCAGAGCCCCAATCTGGTGGACGCTAATATCGATAAAATCGCTGCATTATTTCCTAACTGCATTACCGAAGATCGGGCTGAAAACGGTAGAATGCGCCGAGCGGTGGATTTTGACCAGTTGCGTCAGGAGCTTTCAGCCAGCTTGGTGGAAGGGCCACAAGAAAGATATACCTTGAGTTGGCCCGGTAAGAACGAGGCGATTTTGACCGCCAATGCGCCTATTGCCAAGCATCAATGTTTTTGGATGCTCCATTTGAAGTTGGTTTTCTGGCAAGAATTTTGAAATTTTAAACGTATCAGAAGGCTCCTTTTTGGGTATGCTTTTTAGGCATGATCACTTACGAACTGATCAGGAAAAGTCTTATCTTGGTCACTTGGTCTACCGTTAACATTGGCAACACGAACTTTCAGTCTCTGAATGCACGATATGATGTGGTATGAACCATTGCGCCTTAAAGCGCCGCCAGAGGACGGTAAACGATACAAGGATTTCCCCGCTCGATTAGAAGGAATTATCAAAAAGTCAAAAATGTACCCCTTGTTCCCCGGAATGGAGTGCATTTGCGGCGATTATAGCTATTATTCACCGCATGATTTGCGGTTTTCAATAGCCATTGCGGCAAATACTCGCTATAATCACCGCATATAATACGGAGATTATGCATGTGGATTTATGAAAAGAAAGACTGGCCAAATTTCATCTGGGATGATAAAGCCCTTGCGTCGTTGCTCGCCGAGGCTCGTTACCGGCAGGGGCGTTTACTAGGCAAGATGGAGGCGTTAGGTTTTCCGATCCGGCAGGAGGCCAGCCTGAATATCCTCACAACTGATGTTGTGACCTCGTCGGCCATAGAGGGCGAAAAACTTGATACTGATGAAGTCCGATCTTCTATTGCTCGAAGATTAGGTATTCCTCTACAAAACGACAAACCTGTCGGCCGCGATGTTGAAGGCATTGTTGAGATGATGCTGGATGCGACGCAAAACTTTGATCAGGCTTTGACTGCGGAACGCTTGTTCGACTGGCATGCGGCTTTGTTTCCGACAAGTCGAAGCGGTATGCATCGCATTACCGTTGGTACTTGGCGACCAGCAGAAGCAGGCCCGATGCAGGTTGTGTCTGGTCCAATAGGTCGTGAAACGGTGCATTATGAGGCGCCAGAAGCATCCAGGCTTGATGCGGAAATGACGAAGCTTCTCTCATGGTTTGAAACTGACCTGAAGCTTGACCCTGTGCTTAAAGCGGGTATTGCCCATCTATGGTTTGTCACTATCCACCCATTTGAAGACGGCAATGGGCGGATTGCGCGTGCAATTGAGGATATGGCTCTGGCAAGGGCAGATGGGACGCACAGTCGCTTCTATTCTATGTCCAGACAAATTGAGCAGGAACGCAAAGCATATTACACACAGCTTGAGAGACAGCAAAAAGGCAGTGTCGATATTACATCTTGGCTGTCCTGGTTTTTAAATTGCTTTTCGCGCGCTGTTGTTAATGCAGAAGATACACTGTCCTCGGTTTTCTTTAAGGCGGAACTGTGGAACCGGATTAATCCTGATCCGGTGAATGAACGACAGCGCCTTATTATTAATCGCATGCTCGACAATTTTAAGGGACACATGACCTCATCGAAATATGCCAAGTGCGCCAAATGCTCTTCCGACACCGCACTTAGGGATATACGGGAACTTGTCGACCGCCACATTCTGATTCAAAATCCGGGAGGGGGACGAAGTACAAGTTACCACCTGATCACGGCAGAAGAACTGGAGCAATCTGTTGACGGGGTGATAAGAAAGTAATCGCTGCATCCTTTGTACAGACCTCGTGAAACAGGTTTCGAAATTGCCTATTTTTTTGGACACTTTTTATAATGGACTATCTCCAACTTCTACAACCAGCCATTTACCAGATGGAAGCCGTGCGCCAAGAGAGGATAATTTGCGATAAAGTTGTTCCTGGGCTGCCCGACGTTTTGGCTGTTGTATTGGCTCCAGGCGAACTATCACTTCAGTTTTGCTGGATTTCACCCAGCCATGGCAATTCGTGATGGCATAAAACAAATCGACTA